>OBKG01000015.1_pt1 | contig 235499 bp, 170 predicted proteins | sample 1519741 | NCBI WGS metagenome assembly OBKG01 (sample SAMN00265072, study PRJEB22529) | human gut metagenome
ACCCCTTGCACAATATATTGAAACAAACTTTTGCTATGTCGTAAAAACAAGCTATCTTTGCACAGTTTTTTGAGAATATTAACCTCAACAATAGATATATAGAAGAATATGTTGACTGCAAAAGAGATCAGAGATTCATTCAAGAATTTCTTTGAGACGAAAGGACACCACATTGTTCCCTCGGCTCCGATGGTGATAAAAGATGACCCTACCCTGATGTTTACCAACGCAGGGATGAACCAGTTTAAAGATATTATTTTGGGTAACCACCCGGCCAAATACCACAGAGTCGCGGACTCTCAGAAATGTCTGCGTGTAAGCGGAAAGCATAATGACCTGGAAGAAGTGGGACACGATACGTACCACCACACCATGTTCGAAATGCTGGGCAACTGGTCATTCGGTGACTACTTCAAGAAAGAAGCCATCAACTGGGCATGGGAATATCTGGTAGAAGTATTGAAACTGAATCCGGAACACCTGTACGCCACTGTATTCGAAGGAAGCCCCGAAGAAGGACTGAGCCGTGACGACGAAGCCGCTTCTTACTGGGAACAGTATCTGCCGAAAGATCACATCATCAACGGCAACAAGCACGACAACTTCTGGGAAATGGGTGATACAGGCCCTTGCGGACCTTGTTCGGAAATCCACATCGACCTCCGTCCGGCAGAAGAACGTGCCAAAATCTCCGGCCGTGATCTCGTCAACCACGATCATCCCCAAGTGATTGAAATATGGAACCTTGTGTTCATGCAATATAACCGTAAAGCTGACGGCAGCCTCGAACCACTTCCTGCAAAGGTTATCGATACAGGTATGGGATTCGAACGCCTCTGTATGGCTTTGCAGGGCAAGACTTCCAACTACGATACAGACGTATTCCAGCCGATGCTGAAAGCGATTGCAGCAATGTCAGGTACAGAGTACGGAAAAGACAAACAGCAGGACATCGCCATGCGTGTAATCGCTGACCACATCCGTACGATTGCTTTCTCCATTACGGACGGTCAGCTGCCTTCCAATGCCAAGGCAGGTTATGTAATCCGCCGTATCCTCCGCCGCGCCGTTCGCTACGGATATACTTTCCTCGAACAGAAACAGTCATTCATGTACAAGCTGCTTCCGGTGTTGATCGACAACATGGGAGACGCTTATCCGGAACTGATCGCACAGAAAGGTCTGATCGAAAAAGTAATCAAGGAAGAAGAAGAAGCCTTCCTTCGCACGCTGGAAACAGGTATCCGTCTGCTGGATAAAACAATGGGAGATACAAAGGCCGCCGGAAAGACAGAAATCAGCGGTAAAGATGCCTTTACCTTATATGATACTTTCGGTTTTCCGTTAGACCTGACAGAACTGATTCTTCGTGAAAACGGAATGACAGTCAACATCGAAGAGTTCAACACGGAAATGCAACAGCAGAAACAGCGTGCACGTAACGCTGCCGCCATCGAAACCGGTGACTGGGTGACTCTGAGAGAAGGAACAACCGAATTCGTAGGTTACGACTATACTGAATACGAAGCATCTATTCTCCGCTATCGTCAGATCAAGCAGAAAAACCAGACACTGTATCAGATCGTACTTGACTGTACTCCGTTCTATGCAGAAAGCGGTGGTCAGGTAGGCGACACCGGTGTATTGGTCAGCGAATTCGAGACCATCGAAGTGATTGACACCAAGAAAGAGAACAATCTACCGATACATATTACCAAAAAGTTGCCGGAACATCCGGAAGCTCCGATGATGGCTTGTGTAGACACCGACAAACGGGCAGCCTGCGCAGCCAATCACTCGGCAACTCACCTGCTGGACTCTGCCCTGCGTGAAGTACTGGGCGAGCATATCGAACAGAAAGGTTCGTTAGTAACACCGGATTCACTGCGTTTCGACTTCTCTCACTTCCAGAAGGTGACCGACGAAGAAATCCGCCAGGTAGAACACCTGGTGAATGCCAAGATTCGTGCCAACATACCTTTGAAGGAATACCGCAACATTCCTATCGAGGAAGCGAAAGAGCTGGGAGCTATCGCCCTCTTCGGTGAAAAGTACGGTGAAAGAGTACGTGTCATCCAGTTCGGTTCTTCTATCGAATTCTGTGGAGGTATCCACGTAGCCGCAACCGGAAATATCGGTATGGTGAAGATCATTTCCGAAAGCTCTGTTGCAGCCGGTGTACGCCGTATCGAAGCATATACGGGAGCCCGTGTGGAAGAAATGCTGGATACCATCCAGGATACGATCAGTGAATTGAAATCGCTCTTCAACAACGCACCCGACCTGGGTATTGCCATCCGCAAGTATATTGAGGAAAACGCAGGACTGAAAAAGCAGGTAGAAGACTACATGAAAGAGAAAGAAGCCTCGCTGAAAGAAAGACTGCTGAAGAATATACAGGAAATTCACGGTATCAAGGTAATCAAGTTCTGTGCTCCGTTGCCGGCGGAAGTGGTGAAGAATATCGCCTTCCAGCTTCGCGGTGAAATCACAGAAAACCTGTTCTTTGTGGCCGGAAGCCTCGACAACGGCAAGCCTATGCTGACCGTCATGCTAAGTGACAATCTGGTGGCCGGTGGCTTGAAAGCAGGCAACCTGGTGAAAGAAGCAGCCAAACTGATTCAAGGCGGCGGAGGCGGTCAACCTCATTTCGCTACTGCCGGAGGCAAGAATACAGACGGACTGAATGCCGCTATCGAAAAGGTACTGGAACTCGCAGGTATCTAAAAAAGCAGTAACATACATCCAATACAAGAACCGTGTCTTAAAGTCCTCACACTTTAAGGCACGGTTTTTTATTTCAGATTCCAGTGTCAACAGCAACTAATCAGCCTCCTGCCAAAAATATTCGTGATATAAACTCAATTATCACAACTTTTTCCTACCTTTGTAAACAGATTAATTATTTTTCTTATCCTTCAAATAATAAAATAAGTAATCACCAATACCCGTACACCGATGAAAACACCTATTTACCTACTTCTAATCGTTTGTATTTTTGCATCCTGCAACACCAAACAGACAAAAGCTGAAATTGATTACACATCGTATGTAAATCCTTTTATTGGCACCGATTTCACAGGAAACACTTATCCCGGCGCACAAGCCCCCTTCGGTATGGTGCAGCTCAGCCCGGACAACGGACTTCCGGGATGGGACCGCATCTCCGGCTATTTTTATCCGGACAGCACCATCGCCGGCTTCAGCCATACCCACCTTTCGGGAACAGGTGCAGGCGACTTGTACGACATCTCTTTCATGCCGGTCACACTGCCCTACAAAGAGGCAGAAGCGCCGCTGGGCATCTACTCCAAGTTTTCTCACGATGAAGAGAGCGCCTATGCAGGCTACTATCAAGTACGTCTGAAAGACTACCATATCAATGTGGAACTGACCGCAACCGAACGTTGTGGCATCCAGCGATACACCTTCCCCAAAGCCGAAGCCGCCATCTTCCTGAATCTGAAGAAAGCCATGAACTGGGACTTCACAAACGATTCGCACATCGAAGTAGTGGACTCTGTGACGATTCAAGGATACCGTTACTCCGACGGCTGGGCACGCGACCAGCGAATCTACTTCCGCACCCGCTTCTCCAAGCCTTTCGACAAGGTAGAACTGGATACGACTGCCATTATCAAAGACAAGCAACACATCGGTACGGCTGTCATCGCACGTTTTGACTTCCATACCGAAGAAGGAGAACAGATTCTCGTCAATACCGCCATTTCCGGCGTCAGCATGGAAGGCGCAGCCAAGAACCTGCAAGCCGAAGTGCCCGAAAATGACTTCGACAAGTATCTGGCAGAAACAAAAGCAAACTGGAACCGCCAACTGGGAAAGATCGAAGTCGAGAGTAACAATCAAGATGATAAAGTAAACTTTTATACAGCTCTGTACCACTCGATGATCGCACCTACGATTTACAGTGACGTAGACGGAGCCTATTACGGTCCCGACAAAAAAGTACATCAGAGTGACGGCTGGGTGAATTACAGCACTTTCTCCCTTTGGGATACCTACCGTGCCGCCCATCCCCTTTTTACATATACCGAACCGGAACGTGTCAACGACATGGTAAAATCCTTCATCGCCTTCTTTGAACAGAACGGACGCCTGCCCGTATGGAACTTCTACGGGAGTGAAACCGATATGATGATCGGCTATCATGCCGTTCCCGTGATTGTAGACGCTTATCTGAAAGGTATAGGCAACTTTGATGCGGAGAAAGCACTGGCCGCCTGCGTAGCTACCGCCAACTTGGATAACTACCGGGGCATCGGGCTATACAAGCAATTAGGCTATATTCCTTACAATGTGACAGATCATTACAATGCCGAAAATTGGTCACTGTCCAAAACACTGGAATATGCATTTGACGATTACTGCATCGCTGAGATGGCGAACAAGATGGGCAAGAAGGAGATAGCGGACGAATTCTACAAACGTTCTCAGAACTATAAGAATGTTTACAATCCGGCCACTTCGTTCATGCAGCCGCGTGACGATAAAGGTAACTTTATCAAAGACTTCAAAGCCGACGAATACACTCCGCATATCTGCGAAAGCAATGGCTGGCAATACTTTTGGTCCGTGCAGCATGACATAGACGGTCTGATTGATCTCACAGGAGGCACAAGCCGCTTTGCAGAGAAACTGGACAGTATGTTTACCTACCATCCGGCAGCCGACGAAGAACTTCCCATCTTCAGCACGGGAATGATCGGACAATATGCTCACGGCAATGAACCGAGCCATCACGTAATCTATCTCTTCAATGCCGTAGGACAACAAAACCTGACACAGAAATACGTTGCCAAAGTAATGAACGAGCTTTACAAGAACGAGCCTGCCGGTCTTTGCGGAAACGAAGACTGTGGACAAATGTCTGCCTGGTACGTATTCAGCGCAATGGGATTCTATCCTGTCAATCCGGTCAGCGGAAAGTATGAAATCGGTACTCCCCTGTTCCCGGAGATGAAGTTGCATCTGGCTAACGGAAAGACATTTACAGTACTTGCCCCCAAAGTGAGCAAAGAGAATATTTACATTCAATCTATCAAAGTAGACGGTCAACCGTACAACAAGACCTACCTTACCCATGAACAGATTATGAGCGGTGCCACCGTCGAATTTGAAATGGGGAATACTCCCTTAGTGGAAGTCGAATTTGAAGAACAAACCCAGTAGGTCCACCTAAAACTAATCTATCGGAAAAATGGATGAAAACTTCGACTTAACCTACAAAGCTCTATTCCGCAGGTACTACCCCAGCCTGATATTCTATGCCACCCGACTGGTAGGAGAAGAAGAGGCGGAAGATGTAGTGCAGGACGTGTTCGTAGAGCTTTGGAAACGAAAAGACAGCATAGAGATAGGAGAGCAGATTCAGGCTTTCCTCTATCGTGCTGTCTATACACGTGCCCTTAACGTATTGAAACATCGTAATGTAGAAGATGGCTATTGCACCGCCATGGAAGAGATAAACCGGAGGCGTGCAGAGTTTTATCAGCCGGACAACAACGAAGTGATCCGCAAGATCGAAGACCGGGAATTGCGGAAAGAGATTCACGATGCAATCAATGAGCTTCCGGACAAGTGCAAAGAAGTTTTCAAGCTCAGCTATCTGCACGACATGAAAAATAAGGAGATAGCCGATGTACTGGGAGTTTCACTCCGCACGGTAGAGGCACATATGTATAAGGCATTGAAGTTCCTGCGAAATCGTCTCGGACATCTTTGGTTCATTCTCCTCTTATTTTTATTGGATTAAAGATAAGTGTTTTTGGGTTTTCAATTGTATTACTTATATGAAGGAAAAGAAAATGAGAAATCTGAGCGAAGAAATAATAAACAAATATCTGACTGGTCAGTGTTCTGAAGAAGAGCTGATCGAGGTGAATGCCTGGATCAGCGAATCGGACGAAAATGCCCGCCAGTTGTTCCGCATGGAAGAAATTTATCATCTGGGTAAATTCGACCATTATGCCGATGAACAGAGAATGGCTAATGCGGAAAAAAGGCTTTATAAACAACTGTCTCAAGAGAAAAAGAAGAAAGATAAAGTACTGCATATGCATCGCTGGATGAGGTATGCGGCCATCCTTGCCGTCGCTTTACTAATGGGCGGAGGAGCCGGATATTGGTTCTACAACCGGCCGGAGCATCAGATGCTGGTAGCCGTTGCCAATGAAGGCATCGTGAAAGAAGTTGTCTTGCCGGACGGGACGAAAGTCTGGCTGAACAATGCCGCCATGCTGAAGTACCCGCGCGAATTCTCCGAAAAAGAACGTAATGTGTATCTAGACGGAGAAGCCTATTTCGAAGTAACCAAAAACCGCCATAAACCATTCACGGTAGAAAGCGACGCTATGCGCGTACGTGTACTGGGAACCACTTTCAACTTCAAGTGCGACAAACGTTGCCGAATAGCCGAAGCGACCTTGATCGAAGGAGAAATCGAAGTGAAAGGCAACAAGGACGAAGGACAAATTGTCCTCGCCCCGGGTCAGCGTGCCGAACTGAACAGAAACAGCGGACGGCTGACGGTGAAACAGGTCGATGCGAAACTGGATGCTGTATGGCGTGACAATCTGATACCATTCAATAAAGCAAACATATTTACCATCACCAAAGCACTGGAACGCTTCTACGACGTGAAAATCATTCTGTCTCCTGACATTCGGTCGGACAAAACATATTCGGGTGTATTGAAGAAAAAATCAACCATCGAATCGGTATTGAAATCCTTGCAAAATTCCATACCTATTGAATATAAAATCGTAGGAAACAACATCTTTATCTCTTCAGATAAAAAATGAGTCCTGTGTTAAACTTAAACTAATAAACGACATGAAATTAAAGACACTTCTGATAGGATGTTTCGGAGGATTTATAATGCTCAACTCCTGCACAGAGTCCCCCAGTGTAAAAGATTATAGTGCTTATGTCAATCCTTTCATAGGCACCGGCGGACATGGACATACTTTCCCCGGAGCCGTAGTTCCGCACGGTATGATCCAGCCCAGTCCGGACACCCGGATCGACGGCTGGGACGCTTGCTCCGGTTATTATTACGACGACAACACGATCAACGGTTTTTCGCATACCCACGTCAGCGGTACAGGCTGTTGTGACTACGGAGATGTATTACTGATGCCGATTGTCGGCAAACCGCAGTATCTGACAACTGATCCGGAAAGCCAGAAGCTGGCTTACGCCTCTGCTTTCTCGCACGAGAATGAGACTGCGGAACCCGGATATTACTCCGTCTTCCTCGACACCTATCAGGTAAAAGCGGAAATCACAGCTACCAAACGCGGCGCCATCCACCGCTACACTTTCCCCGAAAGCACAGAATCCGGATTTATCATCGATCTGGACTACAGCCTGCAACGGCAGACCAACTACGAGATGGAAATCGAAGTTATCAGTGACACGGAAATCTGCGGACATAAGAAGACGACTTACTGGGCTTTCGACCAGTATATTAACTTCTACGCCAAGTTTTCCAAACCGTTCGCATATACCCTCATCACCGACTCTGTCACAATGGACAACGGCAAACGCCTGCCTGTATGCAAAGCCGTACTGCACTTTAATACAAAGAAAGACGAAGAAGTACTGGTAAAAGTGGGTGTATCCGCCGTCGATATCGCCGGCGCACGCAAGAATGTGGAATCCGAAATTCCCGAATGGGACTTCGACAAGGTACGAAAAGATGCCCGCACTGCCTGGAATAATTATCTGTCTAAAATAGACATCACCACTTCCGATAAAGAAGATAAAACCATTTTCTATACCGCTCTGTATCATACGGCCATCAGCCCGAACCTGTTTACGGATGCGGACGGACGCTATCTCGGCATGGATCTCGAAGTACATCAGGGAGATACCATTAATCCGCTGTATACTGTCTTCTCCCTGTGGGATACTTTCCGTGCACTGCACCCGCTGATGACGATCATCGACCCGAATCTGAACAATCAGTTCATCAATTCACTGATCAGGAAACATCAGGAAGGCGGAATATACCCAATGTGGGATCTGGCTTCCAACTACACTGGAACGATGATCGGATATCATGCGGTCCCCGTTATCGTGGATGCCTATATGAAAGGTTACCGCAATTTTGATGCTCACGAAGCATATAAAGCCAGTCTACGGGCAGCCGAATATGACACTACAGGCATCAAATGCCCCGATCTGGTGCTGCCGCATCTGATGCCCAAAGCGAAGTATTATAAAAACGCCATCGGCTACATCCCCTGCGACCGCGAAAATGAATCTGTAGCCAAAGCGCTGGAATATGCCTACGACGACTGGTGTATCTCCATCTTTGCCGAAGCAATGAACGACTTCGAAAACAAAGCAAAGTATGAACGTTTCGCCAAAGCCTACGAGTTCTATTTCGACAAATCGACCCGCTTCATGCGCGGACTGGATTCGAATGGCGAATGGCGCACCCCATTCAACCCGCGTGCCTCCACTCACCGTAGCGATGACTATTGCGAAGGAACCGCCTGGCAGTGGACCTGGTTTGTTCCGCACGATGTGGAAGGACTTGTAAAACTGATGGGAGGCGAGGAGGCTTTTGTAGAAAAGCTGGATTCGCTGTTTACAGTCGATTCGAGTCTGGACGGAGAAACCACCTCGGCTGATATCAGCGGACTGATCGGTCAGTATGCACATGGCAATGAGCCGAGTCATCACGTGATTCATCTGTACAACTATGTGAATCGTCCGTGGAGAACGCAGGAATTAGTGGACAGTGTCTACCGGAGCCAGTATGCCAACAACGTCGACGGGTTGTCCGGCAATGAAGACTGCGGACAGATGTCGGCATGGTACATACTCAACTCGATGGGATTCTATCAGGTATGCCCGGGCAAACCGGTGTATTCTATCGGACGTCCGGCTTTCGACAAAGCTGTGATCAATCTCCCCAGTGAAAAGACATTCAGCATCGTGGTGAAGAACAACTCCAAAAGCAACAAATACATCGAAAGCGTATTGCTGAACGGCAAAGCTCTGGACACGCCATTCTTCGGACATCAGGACATTGTAGCAGGCGGAATCATGGAGATCAAAATGACTGACCATCCTACACAATGGGGAAGTAACAACTCTTCTCAATAATCATATAAAAACCATTACTAATCATGAAAAGACTCTTATTGATAGCTTGTGTACTTAGTTGTACGCTATTGTCCCAAGCCAAAGACTGGACGCAGTATGTCAATCCGCTGATGGGTTCCCAGTCTACTTTTGAGTTATCAACAGGTAATACTTATCCGGCTATTGCCCGTCCCTGGGGTATGAACTTCTGGACTCCACAGACAGGCAAAATGGGAGACGGATGGCAATATACCTATACCGCCAACAAAATCCGCGGGTTCAAACAGACACACCAGCCCAGTCCGTGGATCAATGATTATGGTCAGTTCTCGATTATGCCGATAGTGGGCCAACCGTTGTTTGACGAAGAGAAACGGGCAAGCTGGTTTGCACATAAAGGAGAAGTGGCAACTCCTTACTACTACAAAGTATACCTGGCAGAACACGATATAGTCACCGAAATGACACCGACGGAACGTGCCGTGCTTTTTCGTTTCACTTTCCCGGAGAATGATCATTCTTATGTGGTCGTAGATGCCTTCGACAAAGGTTCTTACATCAAGATTCTTCCGGAAGAGAATAAGATAATCGGTTATACGACATGCAACAGCGGTGGTGTTCCTGAAAACTTCAAGAACTACTTTATCATCGAGTTCGACAAACCTTTCACCTATAAGGCTACGGTAGAGAATGGAAATCTGCAAGAGAACGTAGCGGAACAGATGACCGACCATGCCGGAGCGATCATCGGATTCAAAACCCGCAAAGGGGAGCAGGTGAATGCACGTATCGCCTCTTCTTTTATCAGCTTTGAGCAGGCTGCTGCTAATATGAACGAACTGGGCAAAGATAACATAGAACAACTCGCCCAAAAAGGAAAAGATGCCTGGAATCAAGTACTGGGTAAAATAGAAGTAGAAGGCGGTAATCTGGATCAGTACCGTACATTCTACTCCTGCCTGTATCGTTCGCTGCTATTCCCGCGCAAGTTCTATGAACTGGATGCAAACGGCCAGCCCATCCATTACAGTCCGTATAACGGGCAGGTACTTCCGGGATATATGTTTACCGATACCGGTTTCTGGGATACATTCCGCTGCCTCTTTCCGCTGCTGAATCTGATGTACCCGTCGGTCAACAAAGAGATGCAGGAAGGATTAATCAACACGTATAAGGAAAGCGGTTTCTTCCCCGAATGGGCAAGTCCGGGACACAGAGGTTGTATGGTTGGAAATAACTCCGCATCAATCCTTGTGGACGCTTATATGAAGGGAGTAAAAGTCGATGATATCAAAACGCTGTATGAAGGACTGATTCACGGAACGGAGAATGTACATCCGGAGGTTTCTTCCACCGGACGATTGGGATACGAGTACTATAATAAACTGGGATACGTACCCTACGATGTGAAAATCAACGAGAACGCCGCCCGTACTTTGGAATATGCATACGATGACTGGTGTATCTACCGGTTGGCAAAAGAGCTGAAACGTCCCAAGAAAGAAATCAACCTGTTTGCCAAACGTGCCATGAATTACAAGAATCTTTTCGATAAAGAATCCAAGCTGATGCGTGGTCGCAACGAAGACGGTACATTCCAGTCTCCTTTCTCACCGCTGAAATGGGGAGATGCCTTTACGGAAGGAAATAGCTGGCATTATACCTGGTCTGTCTTCCACGATCCGCAAGGTCTTATTGACCTGATGGGCGGGAAAGAGATGTTTGTTACCATGATGGATTCCGTATTTGCCGTACCGCCCATTTTTGATGACAGCTATTACGGACAGGTAATTCACGAAATTCGTGAAATGACTGTGATGAATATGGGCAACTACGCGCATGGAAATCAACCGATCCAGCACATGATTTACCTCTATGACTATGCGGGACAACCGTGGAAGGCTCAATACTGGTTACGTCAGGTAATGGACAGAATGTACACGCCCGGACCGGACGGTTACTGCGGAGACGAAGACAACGGACAAACTTCTGCCTGGTATGTGTTCTCTGCGCTGGGTTTCTACCCTGTTTGCCCTGGAACGGACGAATATGTGATGGGAACTCCTCTGTTCAAAAAGGCTACTCTTCACTTCGAGAACGGCAATAGTCTTGTTATCGACGCGCCCAATAACAGCACGGAAAATTTCTATATTGATTCCATGAACTTCAATGGTGCTGATCATACCAAGAATTATCTGCGTCACGAAGATTTGTTCAAGGGAGGTACTATCAAAGTAGACATGAGTAATCGACCGAATCTGAACAGAGGAACCAAAGAAGAGGATATGCCTTATTCTTTTTCCAAAGAACAGTAGTTAGTTCATCGATTAAATTCACGTTCCTATATTAGGCCCTTTTTCTTCCGGTTTTCTGACTTTCTCTCTGTTCTGAAAGACTTTATCCGGATAATGGCAAAAAAACGATAGCCAGAAAGTAAACTTCTTTACTATCTGGCTATTTTTCAGTTAGTATTCACTACTTTTGCCGGACAAACAACTATAAATCATGGAAGAAGAAATTGACTTTACCAAAGTCCCCTATCAGTACGCAATGTGCCTCAATCGGGAATGTTCAAAAGCAAACACTTGCTTAAGACTACTTACAGCACAAAGCGTACCGGAAAAGATTGAATACTGGGTTATTATCAGTCCCAAACATCTCGCTGCCCAACAAGGGAATTGTCCTTATTATCGTTCTAATGTCAAAGTACGTTATGCTAAGGGATTCATCAGAATGTTAGAAGACTTGCCTTATAAGCAAATGCAAACTGTCATATCACATTTAATGAGCTATTTTGGTCGCAGAACTTACTACCGCATCCGCAAAGGCGAACGCCTCCTTACCCCCTCCGAGCAACAAAGAATATTAAATATCCTCAAGAATTACGGAGCAACTCATCTACAAAACTTTGATGCATACGTTGAAGATTATGACTGGTGATCGGCAGTAACACGAAGTGATACTACTGTTACGCTCAGAAGACACAACTGTCACCATTTGGTGGCACGGCTGTGCCAAGCCGTTGGCACAACAATGACACCGTAGTGGCACAACTGTGCCAAGCCCTTGGCACAAGGGTTCCCTTACGAGGAGACAGGGAGGGACATAGTAGCTTATACAAGAAAAGAGCCAGGCTTTCAAAATGAAGCCTGGCTCTAAAATTAACTTATCTGCTAATGACTAGACTTTACTGAGCGTTGTAGATATAAACTTCAGTTACATCAATATATGAACCAAAGCCTTCCAATAATTCAACCTTTACATAACGAGCTGTTATAGAAGAGAAGAATTGGAAATAATGATTACCCACACGAGGAACTTCCAACACTCCCTGTGGAGTCCAGTTTTCATTATCCAATGAAGTTGAAATACGTACTTTCTTAGAAGCATACGTATAATAATAATCCATACCCAAAGCATTAAAAGTCTGTGCTGATTTCATATCAATAACAAACCAGAATGGATTATAACTATATACATCTGATCCATAGCTTCCTCCATTACCATCAATCAAATAACTAGCTCTACCGGAGACACCAGAAGGAATCTCCGCACTCCAACCTGCTTTCGACAATTCAGTCCAGTTACTACCTATAACAGACAAATATTTAAAGTTTCTAAGTACTTTATCCACATTAAAGGTTAAGAAGTTCTCCTTACTATTAACCTTCACAACGGGGTCTTCACTTTCTGCTGATGCAGTAACAACAAGAGTGTGAGATTCTTCTCCAGCTGTTGTCAGCAAGAAATCATCAGTAATAGTCCAGGTAACCTCTGCTGATTCTAACTCTCCGGCAGCTATGGTAATTTCAGCAGGAGTTACAGTGATATTCTTCATGAACTGTTCATCCAATCCCGTAGTGGCAAGTTTCACTTTTACGTCTTTTCTTGCCGGCTTATCCAACTTCATCTTGAAAGTATAGGATATAGGATCAGGATTTACAATCGCTCCTTGAGAAAAAGCACGTTCAAATGTAACGTTATTACCGCTCTCACCAACCACAGAGCATGAAGCTGTGTATGCCTCCTTCTCTATTACAACTTTAGATTCTATTGGTTCAGTTCCTATCTTATATCCTTCCACACTGGCTTTCACCCCTAATTCATAAGTAGTCGCATCATAATTGGATGCTGCAAAACTAAAATCTTCATCCTTCAAAGTCACAGTGACAGAAGCATCTGTTGAACCGGCAGGAAGAACTACTTTAGTGGCACTGATCTCTACATTTTCTTTTGGGATATTAGTATTTATAATATCAAAAGTCACTGTAGCATCTTCCGGTGATGCAGCAAAATGGAATGTATAAGTTCTAGTGACAGGGCCATCTAATTCCAATGTACCATCAGATTTGTAAACCGCAGTCAACGTCGCTTTAGACGCTCCTTCCGCATCGTCAATCGTTATAGCAGGCTGATTCACCGGATATTTAACCAAATCCACCACCTCATCATCCTGACATCCAGCAAAAGTAATGAATGATCCTATTGCCAGAGATAAAAAGAGTTTATAATGTGCTTTCATATTCTTGTTTTTTATTTGTTCCTATTTTATTTAAAGATCATCCGGATATTTATATGGCGTCGGATCATTCTTCTTGTAGAATATAGTCGGTGCTGCTACATTGGACCCGTACAATACTTCGCCACCACCTTGAAGACGGCTGAAAACACTACCATATTTAGCCGGACTTGGAGCAAATCCCATAAACCATCCATACCCTCCATCTATCATACTTTGAGCTTTAGAGGCAGATAAACTACCGCCACCACCTAAGTTGAATTCCATTGAAATACCGGAGCATTGTTTCTTTGTCATTTGTCCGATAGGATATGCAGCACTACCATAGTTGGCTACCACAATATCTATCCATTCTTTTGCATCTACCCCGTCGACAGTAGCTACACCATACATCTGTCCCCAATCAAATACAGTAACCAGTTTATCCGGCATTGCCTGTTTGGTTTCATAACACAGACGAGCTGCAGCAGCCGTACTTGGATTAGTAAGAGACGGATTGCTCAAATCAGGACTGTTTGAATACTCATCGTCATAATTTACTCCATCCAAGTTATATGCCTTACAATACTGAGCAACTTCGCGGGCAAAGTCTTTAGCACCTTGTTCGGAAAGCTGTGCCAAGCCTGTAATGTCATGGTTACCAAGCAGTCCTAACAATACTTTCACACCACGTCTACGCAGTGGCTGAAGAAGAGTTTCATTATTATCCAACAGATACTGTACATTCGGGTTACATTGTACACGAGGACGTCCTGCTTCAGCATCATAGTTGATATTAGCAGCAAACAGTACAACAACATCCCAAAGAAGTTTTCCATTCTCTAATTGGAAAGAAAGAGTATTCAGCGGATTTACGTCATTTACTTCAAAGAACAAATAACCTTGCATTACACCTTCTCCTTTATATGCATCACCGGCATTTCGCATATCTTTCACCAGATAAATACAATGTTTCGCATCTTCATCTTTAATAGTGATATCACTGCTCTGATCACTGATAGCTACCGGAATAGCATATGTTTTATCTTCCTGCAGACCTTCTCCTGCCCGAATAGTCATCTCTACCTCCGCTGATTTAGTATTAGCGTTCACTGTAAGTATTCCTTCGTTAGCAAAGGTAACCAAGTCCTGCGGATACAATGCAAAATCTGTATTATGCGCCTTATTATACGTTTCCAAATAAGCAGCATCAATTTTCACTTTTGCCGATGTAGCTGTATTAGGTGTCTTGCTCAACCCCATTTTTACTGTAGTAGCATAAGTCTCACCGTGCAATTCGACAACCTTAGAAACTAAGTTCGACTTTCCATCACGCAGATATGCATTATTTTCATAAATGCCACTGTAGGCCGACTCATCAATATTCTTTCCGACCTCAAGATCATCAGCACAAGAGGTCAAGAATGCAGTACTGCTCACAATCATGGCAGCGAACAAACCCGAAGTTATATATTTCATATTCATAATGAATTCTTGAATAAAAGATTAAACCAACAATTAATTTATCTTAGGAATCTCTACTTTTACCCAAGTAGGATCGCCCGAACCTGTAATATCATTACCATGTCCAGTCTGGTCGGTAATAACATTTCCAGCACCTTCATTAAACTTCCAGTAAGCAACCAGTCCTTCACTGGCCGGATCTACTTCATAAGGATTAGTGGCAATTTGCTCTGCCGTTCTTTGCACTGACCACACGCGGACTTCTGAAATATCTCCCGGCAACCAACGAGTATCATCCCAAGCGCGACCAATATAACAACCACTGCTCAAAGATACATTACCTGAAGCTGCTTCGTCTTTATAAACAGGCACACCATCTTTATAATAGATTCGTTCTTTTGTTGTATTATCATAAACAATGGCTATGTGTACCCACTCATTAACCGGTAAACCCGGAACAACATTCGGACCTGGGAAATTACCACCGGGAGCTACTACCTGAACTTGATCACGTGGACGGTCAGCATCACCAATACGTACAAGGAATTTACCTTCAATACCGAAAACAGAACTCAGGGCATTATCACGTCCTGCTACCCAGTCTTCACTACGAACCAAAGCTTCAATAGTAACAGTAGAAAGACTATTCACACTGCTCTTCCAGTTAATTGGGAAATAGATTTCTTTGATATTTGCCACTACATTAATAAGGGCAGCACCCTTAAATATGAAATAAGCAGTACGGGCACTTTCGAGTACATCAATATTGGATGCATCTAGAATGGTGACGGGCAATACATATCGTTTTGACTTATCCAATTCGTTGGTATTCTTAAAGTCAATCACAATATTATCACTGGAAATATCCCCTGCCTTAATAGTAGCAGTTTTTGTTGGTATATTATAAAAATATGAATCCAGTGCAGTTGCGTTATCATTGTAAATCAAATTATATGCTGCTGTCATAGCGGGAGCCGCATCAAAGCTTATTTGAATATCTTGTTCTGCCGGCGATGCTATACGATAGCTAAGTTCACGGGTAGCCTCAGTTATACTGGGTTTAATCAGCAAATCATCACAAACAGGAGCCGAGCTAACATAGAGTTTATTGTCATAATGATGCTCTTCATTGATATCTTCATTCTTACAACCACTCACTGTGACTGTTGTAAGAGCCAAAAGCGCAAAACAATATTTATAGAGTTTCATTTCTATTCTTATTTATTAGGATTCATAATACGAATAACTTCACGCACATATCCATAAGTATTGTTATAATAATCATTATGGACATTCATAATAAAGATTCCTTTCCGGGTGTAATTAGGAGATGCTTCAACCATCCACTGAGCTGCTCCCGGAGCTGCTACTAGTTTATTGCCTTTTTCATCCACTGTACTCCAGTAACCCTTCACTTTATCCTTATCGTCAGCCTGCGGCAATTCGACACAAACGATAAAACGATCAGCAGGAACAGGATTCACTCCTTCTTCTGTACCGCCTACTGCATCTATACCCGCCTGAATAGCCAAATATGCTTTTAAAGCAAGATCATCAGCATTGGTAGAAGAAGCAGTTTTCAACATGATGTAGTCAAACTTGCTTAACATATCCATATTCTCCAGCACTAAATATTGTACATTTCCGTAGAATACCAGAGTCTTGTCATCATGATTGCCTTGCCAGTTCATCACCTCGCCAAAAAACTTCTGTTGACGGTCATTATATTCTTTCAGAGCTGCCTCCGGAAGGCTCACCAGCGAACGCCCCGTATAATCAGCAATAACACCATCAAAGTTATATTTGTCACAGAGTGCCAACATCTCATTGGTGCGTTCACCGATATACTGAAGAGCATCCTCTTCTGTCAACTCCGGTTCGGCTTTTACTTTCTCCTTCCAGGCATTTTCAATGCTGGAATAATCAATACTGTAAACCGTACGAGTTCCTTTCTCGCGTATTTTGACCATTTCTGCCTGTACTTCGGGACTTACTTCCGGATTATTCAGACAAATGAAATCAACGCTGTCAGGTACGACGGTCAGACGTTCAGCCTGCTTGCCGGGAGATCCCTTAGGGTTCTCGAAAGAAACAAAAGTGACCTTATGTTCTTCAGACTTATATCTGTTCAAATCCTTCAGATAGTCAGCATACAACTGAGGATTCTGCTCTTCAAATGTAGGAGTATTCAATTGGAGACTTTCCACATCTGTCCAATCACTACATGAAGTTATTGTCAGAGCTGATGCCAAAAACAGCAGAGCAGACAATCTATATTTCAGGTTATTTTTCATATATACTTTCCTTTAAGTTTAATATTATTTTTTAGAAGCCCACCATACATCTGTAGCCATGTTATCTGCACCGTGCAAGTAGTTGGCAATCGCATATTCTACATTTGCTTTATTGCTGACAAACTCATCCAACGGATAAGGCATACGACGCGCCCCTTTCTCTGAATCAACGACACCACCGCTCTTATTTTCTTTCACCGGGATCAGTTTCGGATATCCGGTACGGCGGAAGTCTGCCCAAGCTTCATTACCCAATTGCCAGTTGGCAATCCACTTCTGCACGATAATGCGTTCTTGCTTCTCTTCTTTGTCAGCACTATCATTCCATTTAATAGTGATATTGGACAAAGCATTCTGATAAGTGTTCGTACCTGCCGGGTCTGTATATGCAGTCGGTTTGTTTACATCATCTTTCAGATAGTCTTCCACACCGTCTGCACCCCATTGCTCAAATGACAGACGGATACCTTGATTATAGAATGATTCTGCTGTACCACCCATGCTGAAGTTAAAAACAGCTTGCCCTTCAGCACGTAAGAAAGCTACTTCGGCTGCATTCATCCAATAAAGCGGAGATGTAGGAGCAATGTTCACCCCAGAGTATTTATGTCCGGTTGTCTTCAGTTCGGGAATGACAATACCACGACGCATTCCTACATAGTCCTGTCCCGCCCATTCGGATTTTGTGAAGAACTTTTCACGTCTGTTATCCTTGTAACCATTCATATAGCAGATGATATCGGCAGCAGCATGCGTATCACCACCAGTCAAACAGGGTACGCCGCCATGATCGGAAGTCTGTACCTGATTGTAGCGGGTAGCTACATAAATAGGATTTTGTGAAGTCTCAAAGTAGTTCCATGTTGCATTGTCCGCATTCGATTCGATGACACCTCCGTTTGCAGGATTCACAGCTTCTTCAGCCATCTGTTGAGCTTTCACCGGATTAGCATAAGCTATACGGAGAGCAAGACGCAACTTCAGTGAGTTGGCAAATCTGATCCACTTCTTTACATCACCTTTATATATATAGTCGGCTGTAGGAACGAGCTGTTCGTTAGAATTCTCATTGAGTGTGGCAATAGCTGCATTCAACTCATCGAAGAATGTATTATATGTCACTTCCTGAGAATCATAAGGAGTAGCAATTTCACCATTCGCACCTATCTGAGAATAAGGTATCGGACCGAAAGCATCAGTTACACGATGCATAGCTGCCACCTTTATCACTTGTGCAATGGCATAAGGAACCGGATCATTCGTATTTTGTGATACAAGTTTCACTTGGGTCAGATTAGAATATAATGTCGGAATAATCTTATCACTTTTCAGAAACACACGGCTCCAGTCGTCTTTCGGATTGAAGTTTGAAATGGTTTCTGTAAAACCGGCATTAGAATCGGCAAAATATCCGCCTAAAGGTCCGCCCAACAAGCAGTCTGTGAACTGAGCTGTATTTACATCCGGTGATACCACGCAACCGGCCAGGTTATTCATGGCAGATCCCAAAGCATATCCATCCGCTGACAAATCAGGAGCTTCATATGGGTTGGAATTGATATTCTCATAGTTACCGATACACGAGGACAGGGCAACGGTAAGAGATCCAAATACTAATTTATTTATTATATTTTTCATACCTATCTTGATTTATTTAGAATTTAAAGCTCAGATTAAAGCCAATATTACGCAATGAAGGCATCATAAAGTAGTCAATTCCCTGATAGAAGTTATCAGTAGATGCCACGCTTTCAGGATCGAAAGGAGCCTTGTTGTAGATCATCCAAAGATTACGTCCGATCAATGAAACTTTGATATCACACACATTGCCCAGCCATTTTCTCGGAATAGTATAACCGATAGAAGCTTCCTGCAAACGAATATTAGTAGCGGAATAAATGTAATACTGAGGAACAGCCGTACCACCAGCTACTACTGAATACCAGCCTTCCGGATTTACACGGTCGTTTCCATTTACCGATACATAACCTTTGTCACGTGCAGCAGCAGATGCTTCAGAAACTCCGAAGTTATCAAGAACAGCTTGTGTACGTGAGAATACAACTCCACCCAGACGAGCTGATACAAGGAATGCCACATTAATGTTTTTCCAACTGAAATTGTTACGCCATGCCAAGTTTCCTTTCGGCAATACACTACCTAATTTGATGTAATTATTAGCTTCCAGACTCTCTGTTACAACACTGTTGTTCTCATCGATATAAACAGCTCCATTGGCATCTCTCTTCAAATCCATCAAGGAGTAAATGTCACCCATGCTTCCACCTTCTTTCAGGATGAAACGGGTACTACCCAGACCACCCATATTCAGAGAAGAAATAGAGAATTTCTCGCGAGTGATAGGATTGATGGCATTATCAGCTAAGGTAAGAATCTTATTCTTGTTCATTGAATAAGTAACTCCTGTATTCCAAGTAAAATCTTTCCATGTATTATTGTAATTCAACGCTAACTCAAGACCTTGATTGCGAACTGCACCTGTCTGAATGTAGATACGAGCATATTCACCTACCGGCAACTCAGGATTGAATGTCTGATTCATTGTCTTGGCGTTATAATAAGTCACATCCAGTTCGAAGTTCTTAAGAAAACGCATATTCATACCTACTTCAAAAGAATTGGTACGTTCCGGTTTCAAGTCATATACCGGGAAGTCAGTCAGGTTACTCCACTGACCGATACTGGTATTCCATGCGAACAAAGGATTAGCTATATATCTTTCGAATGCTGTACCTACAGAAGCAAAAGAACCGCGTATCTTCCAGTAAGACAGATAGTCCTTATTCAATTTAGGCATCAATTCAGATAACACTACAGACATACCTACCGAAGGGTAGAAGAATGATTTATTGACAGAGTTACGACCTGCCAACTGTGAAGGCCAGTCATTACGACCTGTCAATGTCAGATAATAAGTACTTTGGTAGCCAACTTCGGCAGATGCATAGATAGACTGAGTCTGTTCACGCCATCCTAACTGCATTTTGCTTGTCTTGGTCGTACTCAGGTTTTGAATATAGAAACCGTTTGTCAATCCGGCTTTTTCACCAGCAAACGTTTTTGAATCATCAGCAATAGGTCCGCGTACAGCCATTTCATCATATCGCATATCAGTAAACGATCCACCCATATTAGCTTGTAAAGACCATTTTTCACCGAATGTTTTGTTCACACTTACCAGGAAGTCTGCATACAACTGCTTTTCGTAGCTTCTGGAAATGCCATAAAGACCACGATCAGACAACTCTGTCAGCTGAGTATTTGTACTGGCATAAGCCTTTTCCGTATAATCATTGTTAGAATTATCCAGGCGGACACGTCCAGAAACATTTAACCAGTCAAGAATCTGATAATTCAGACTTGCACCTAACATATAGCGATCTTTCTTATTTTCACGCAAGTTACGGTAGTTCACCCAATAAGGATTCTGCATAGTCATATTACCATCACCTGTCGGCCAGTACTGAGTATAGATCTTACGTGCAACGTCATAGCGTTCGTACATTTTAATATCTTCCCAGTCATTACCACGAGGGAACAGATAAGCTCCTACCAACGGATTGTTGTAAGTACCCTGATTCACCATATTGCGGTCTTTCTGCAAAATGTAGCTGGCATTTACATCCAATGTCATCTTATCATCAAGAAATGAAGTAGTATTGCGTACGTTGAAATTATAACGGTCATATTTGTTGTTAGGAACGATACCTTTTGAATTAACCGCTGCAGCGGAAGCATAAGTCTGGTTCTTTTCCGAACCGGTAGAGAATGATACGCTTTCTGTACCTATAACACCAGTCTGAAAATAATCATCACGAGGATTATATCCAAAATATCTGGCTTCTGTCAGTTTAGGGCCCCAGCTACGACTGGAGTTATCATCTTTCACGCCACCAATACCTGTACCATAACGTGTCTGGAAACGAGGCATTACCAAAGGAGCATTAAACTCAACATTACTATTCACTGTGATATTCACACGACCTTCTTTTCCTTTTTTAGTAGTAATGATAATCGCACCATTGGCAGCATCAGAACCGTAAAGTGCAGCTGCTGCCGCACCAGTCAACACAGACATTGATTCAATATCTTCCGGGTTAATGTCGGCAATCGGCTCAGTATTTCCTTTAGAAGAAAACTCTGTCCCATTCACTTTATTTGCATTAGAGTACATCGGAACCCCATCTACTACATACAATGCATTGGAAGACTGCATGATAGATTTTGTACCACGCATCACTACTTTAGATACACCGCCCACTCCGGATGAAGAAGCATTGATATTAACACCTGCCACTTTACCACTCAATGAGTTAATAAAGTTAGGATCTTTATTGGTAGTCACTGCATCAGCATTTACCTGCTGTACATTGTAAGACAGCGCTTTTTCTGAGCGTTTGATTCCCAATGCCGTAACTACGACTTCATCCAAGACTTGAGCATCTTCCTTTAAAGTGATATTAATAGCAGTCTTTCCTGCTACAGCCCTCTCCAAAGTTTGATATCCAACATACGAAAATTGCAAAACTGCATTTGAACCTGTAACGACTAATGTATAATTACCATCAAAATCAGTAATAGTACCATTAGTTGTTCCTTTTTCCAATACAGAAACGCCAATCAAAGGTTCGTTATTAGCATCTACCACCTTACCTGTTACTTTCTGTTGTTGTTGAGTCGACTTTGTCGAAGAAGATGCATTTGCTTTCGACAAATAAACAACATTGTCATCAATTTTATAAACGACATTTTTCCCTTTCAAAGCCTTATCCAGTACTTCTACCAAAGAAACATCTTTAACATTCAATGACTCTATTCGCATTGAAGCCAAATTGTCATCATAAAAAAATTGATACTTGGATTGAGACTGGATTTGCTTAATCACAGTTCCTAAAGAAGAATTGGAGATCCTAATTGTTAACTGTGCTATTGCAGATTGTGCCGGAAGGGCGAATAGCATCAAGATCAACAATGCCCGAAAAATCTTCGAGCCTCTACACGAGTCATTGATTCTCATACACTTGAATTTAAGATTAAACATTAGTTTTTATATAAATATTAGAATCGATATTCCATTTATTATTTTCGATTCACATTTATATAACAACCCATACCTTGAAAAACACTTAGAGGTTTTTGAAAAAAAATAAATATAATCTCATATTTATTTTTTCACAACGAGTATCTCCCCATTCATCTAGACTGGGAATCAATTATTTACGAAGAAAAAAAAAGAAATCTTTCATAAAATTTGTTCTTTGGGATAATTCACCAGATACAATGTCTTCGTGGCGCGAGTAAATGCCGTATACAACCAGCGAAAATAATCCGGAGTCAAATATTCATCCGTCATATATCCCTGATCAAGAAAAACATTCTGCCATTGCCCACCTTGTGCTTTATGACAAGTTACCGCATAAGCATATTTCACCTGCAACGCATTGTAGTGTGGATCTGCTTTCATCTTTTTCATCCGGTCCCGCTTGTTAGATATATCTGCGTAATCTTCAAGTATGGTATAAAATAATCTGTCATTATCTACTTTTGGCAATGCGGGAGAATCAGAGTGAAGAGTATCCAGCAGCAAATTGGCATCCAGTTCAAAATCATTCTGGTCAGGAAACCTGAGAGTCACTTCCGCAAAGCGAAAACCATACATCTCACGCGTCTTACGGACACGACGCACGACTGCTATTTCTCCATTGGCAATGAAGTCCATTTCCTTATATTGCTCTGTCCAATAATAATTATTTTTGGCTATCATCAACATATCTCCCGTATTCAGTTCATCTTCCCGCCAAAGGATCTGTGCACGTATTCCGTTATTATATAGGTTCGCGCGTTTATTAGAACGACAGATCACAATCGTCTCATCCATGCCGTCATGATCATAACAACTAGTGATGGCATCAATCAATTCCGTACCCGGCACCATCTTTATATCTGGAAAACCTGTTATCTTTATTTTAGGTAAAGAGTAGCAATTATCTTCCGCTATCAGCTGACGCAATTGAGTCGCATTCCACAAAATGCCCGATTCCTGTATCTGACGAACCACTTGCGTCAAGTCAACTTCCCGCACTTCCAATCCATATCCCTTTAATGCATCTGCAAAAAGTGCCGGACTCAACTCCTCACCTACCGGAGGAAGCTGCGCAGTATCTCCCATCAACAAAAGACGGCACCCCTGACCGGAATAAACAAACTGTATCAGGTCGTCCAATAATCTTCCCGTCCCAAACATACTGCCCGACAATCCTTCATTGGAAATCATTGAAGCTTCGTCGACTATAAACAAAGTATTCGTAGCAAGATTGTCATTTATTGAAAAATTACTGGTTTCATTAGAAAACGACTGCTGCCGGTATATTTTCTTATGAATTGTAAAAGCCGGGTGACCGGCATATGATGAAAAAACTTTTGCAGCACGACCGGTAGGAGCCAGTAACACAGCCTTTTGCTGTAACTGATCCATCGTCTTTACCAATGCCCCTACCAAAGATGTTTTACCAGTACCGGCATAGCCTCTGAGGATAAATACTTCATCCGCCAGTGTGGAAAGCAGAAACTCTGAAAGAGATTTTACAGCTATTTCCTGCTCAAAAGTTGGTTGATAAGGAAAATTTTCCTTAATTTGCCTTTCTAAATAGTTATTTATCATTTTTGTACGAGAAAAAAGTTCCCGGAACTATCGTATTTAAATTTATTTATTCTATTTTTGCGATGCGAATATAACAACTAAAAACATAATTTATCATGAAAACAGTATTTAATATTGTATTAGTACTCTGTGCTGCTGCATTAATCTACATTTGCTATAGCAGTATTATGGGTCCTATCAATTTTGAAAAAGCGAAAAAGGAAAGAGAGCAGGCTGTCATTGCCCGTTTGATCGACATCCGTAAAGCACAACAGGAATACCGTTCGCTTCATCACGGAATGTACACAGAACATTTTGACACACTGATTGATTTCGTTAAAAATCAAAAATTACCTTTCGTTATGAAAGTTGGTCAGCTGACAGACGACCAATTGGAAAGCGGCTTGACTGAGAAGAAAGCAATGGCAATCATCAACAAAGCTAAAAAAACAGGCAAGTATGATGAAGTTAAGAAAAACGGACTTGAAAACTTTAAGCGTGACACCATGTGGGTAGCTGTAATGGACACCATCTATCCAAAAGGTTTCAATGCAGATTCAATGAAGTACATTCCTTATGGCAACGGTGCTATCTTTGAAATGAATGTTAAAAACGACACAGCTAAATCAGGTGCTCCTGTATACTTGTTTGAAGTGAAAGCTCCATATGAAACTTACTTGGGCGGACTTGACAGACAAGAAATTATCAATTTGAAAGACCTTAATGAAAAACTGGGCAGATACTCAGGTTTGATGGTAGGTTCTATTGACAATCCTAACAATGGTGCTGGTAACTGGGAATAATGATTGATTTTACAAAATCAAAACAATATACTTTATCCATCCGTCTTAGTACGGATGGATTTTCTTTTTCTATCTACAATCCGATTAACGACAATTCGCAGTCGCTGTTCGAAAAAGAGGTAGACACCTCTCTGTCTCTGACAGCCAATCTTAAAAACGTTTTCCACGAATCGGACTTTTTAAGCTACTCCTACAAACGGGTGAACATCATGATAGCCAGCAAACGCTTTACCATGATACCATTGGAACTGTTTGAAGAAGAGCAGGCAGAGCTTTTATTCTATCACAATCATCAGAAACGGGAGAATGAAATAGTGATGTACAATATTCTAAAAAAGAATAATGTAGTCGTAATCTTCGGCATAGACAAAAGCACCTATACATTCTTAAATGAACAATATCCCGAAGCCCGCTTCTACTCTCAGTCTACCCCGCTCATCGAGTATTTTTCTATCAAAAGCAGACTGGGGAATAGTAAGAAAATGTATGCTTCAGTACGCAAAGATGCCATTGACATTTACTGTTTCGAACGGGGGCAGCTACTTTTGGCCAACTCTTTCGAGTGCATGCAAACCGAAGATCGTATCTACTATCTATTATATGTCTGGAAGCAACTGGAATTTAATCAGGAACGGGATGAACTACATCTGACAGGCACTCTGTCGGACAAAGAGACATTGATGAACGAACTGAAAAAATTCATTCTGCAGGTATTCATTATGAATCCTGCCAACAATATTGACATGCAAGCCTTATTAACATGCGAGTAATCAGCGGTATTTATAAACGAAGAAGATTTGATGTACCACGTACATTCAAAGCACGCCCTACAACAGATTTCGCCAAGGAGAATCTGTTCAATGTACTTAATAATTATATTGATTTCGAAGAAGGAGTAACTGCACTTGACTTGTTTGCAGGCACAGGCAGTATCAGTATCGAACTGGTATCCCGAGGCTGCGACCGTGTGATCAGTGTGGAAAAAGATCCGGCTCATCACTCGTTTATCTGCAAAATAATGAAAGAAGTACAAACTGACAAATGTCTGCCTATCCGTGGCGATGTATTTAAGTTTATCAACAGCGGACGAGAGCAGTTTGATTTTATCTTTGCCGACCCTCCTTACGCTTTAAAGGAACTGGAATCGATACCGGAACTAATATTCAAAAATAATCTGCTCAAAGAAGGAGGTTTGTTTGTATTGGAGCATGGTAAGCAAAATAACTTTGAAGATCATCCGCATTTCATAGAAAGAAGAGTCTATGGAAGTGTAAATTTCTCGCTTTTCAGATAAAATAAAAGTATATCAGATAAAGGAAGCATCCTTTTTAAAGCAGCGGAGCCAACAAACGAACGACAGACTCTGCTGCCCTCCTCCTCCACGAACGTTTCACCCAGTTTTTCAGAAAGATCTGTGTACTTTCCCGCTGATCCTGAAGGAATATCTCCTTCATTTCAAGAGCCGTTTCCACATCATACATAAAGGCATTTACTTCAAAATTATGCTCAAAACTACGGAAGTCAACATTGGTAGACCCTACTGTAGAGAGCATATCATCAGAAACCATCAGTTTGGAGTGCAGAAACCCTTTCTTATAAAAATAGACTTTGACACCTGCCTGCATCACATCTGCCAGGTAAGAATGCGATCCCAAATGAGTGATTCGGTTGTCGGCACGTTCCGGCAACATCAAACGCACATCTACTCCTGCCAGTGCAGCTGTCTGCATAGCGGCAAGTACTTGCTCTGTCGGCAGGAAATAAGGGGTTTGCATATAGAAATACTTCTTCGCTCCATTGATCGCCATAGTCAGCCCCTGCATGATTTCTTTCCAGGGGCCAATGGGTTCACTGGTAACCACCTGCACTAATGAACTTCCACAAGATTCTATCTTTGGGAAATAACGTGAAGCTGTAATCAATGTACGGTCAACGAAATACCAGTCGAGCAAAAAGGCCGTTTGCAGACCATGCACAGCCTTTCCTTCTATCAGAATATGGGTGTCACGCCAAATTCCCCATGAGAAACCACGCATATAACGTTCTGCCAGGTTCATACCTCCCACAAAGCCGATACGTCCGTCTATCACGACTATTTTTCTGTGGTTACGATAATTGACCCTGCTTGTAAACAAAGGGAAGCGTACTTTCAAGAAACTCCTGACTTCAATACCTGCATTACGCATTTCCTCGAAAAAGCGGTTAGGTACATGCCAGCACCCCACATCATCATAAATTACTCTTACTTCAACCCCCTGAGATGCTTTTTCGATTAGTACATCCCTTACCAAACGTCCTATAGCATCATCTTCAAAGATATAGTATTCTATATGAATGTGTTGTTTCGCCTTTTGGAGCTCACGAAGCAATGATTGCAATTTGGTATAGCCTTCCGTATAGACAGCAATACGGTTTCCCTCAAATGGAAAAGCTTGATTGGTATGCTGGAAAAGTTGGATAAGGCGGGCATATTCTTCAGGTACATCCGAACAGTCTTGCGCCATGTATTCCGCCATAGGTTTCTTCAAAAGGCGGTCATAACTTTTTTGACCGATGATACGTTCCCGACGCTGACTCCGACCAAAGAAGAAATAAAAAACAAGACCGGCAATTGGGAGGAAAAGTAATATGAGTATCCATGCCATAGTCTTCACCGGATTCCGGTTATCAAGAATGATAACGACAATCGTACTGATAATGGCTCCAAAATAAACGATATCAAAAGCAACCGTAGCTATCTGGCTAACTAGTATGTTCCAGTCAATCATAGGATACTCCTTTTTTATATGGATACTGAACAACAAATATAAAGCAAATTATCGGATAAACAAAAAAGTCCCGATGGCAAGTCATGTTAGTCATGTTCATTACCATCGGGACTTTCCCGTTTTCATTCAGAGCTAGTCACAATTTAGAAACGCATAGGTCTGCCACCGCCGCCAAAGCCATGTCCTCCTCTAGGTCCACCACCCGGTCCACGTCGATTTGGTGACTTTCCACCCAACGTATTAAAGCGATATACAAAATGTACCATGAAATAACTTCCTAAAGTATTATATTCAGTATCACTCATCATTGTTTCGCTAATCGAACGCGACAAACTACTTTGTTGTTTTAAGATATCATATATTTTAAAACGAATTGTACCCGAATTATTCTTTAAAAAATTCTTCGAAATTTGTGCATTCCACATCACTTCGTTATTATTAAGCCCACCTGTATATCCATCTTTAAATCGACAATTAATATCTGTGGAAATCGAGACTTGCCAAGGAAGGTTTACATTGGTATTACCTCCAATATAGTAGTCGAATGTTTCTCGATTACTATTTTCTTGTTTACTATTTCTGACCAAATTATAATTAACAGAACCACTTAAGGATATATCAAAAACTTCACTACGATAACTACTGGTAAACCGTTCTCCTAACCCTAAATTATGCGTTGTACTTAGTTCCTGATCTGCATTTTTAGAACTTCCGACACTTGTATAACTTACAGCATCACTAAATCGTGCATTTGTATTAGATGAAATTGTAAATTTCTTGTTCTTCAACGGTGTATTAAATGAAAAAAATCCTCTTGCTTGCCAGTTACCATTTACATTTTCTTTCTTATAAACCCGAGCACCCGTCTGAGGATCATATGTCATTCTATTTGCTACAGAATTCAATGTACTTGTATAATACAAATTAGCAGAATAGCTACGCATAGATTCCGGTACAAACTTTCTATAATCGAGAGTAAAATTATTATTAAATGATGGTTTCAAATTCGGATTACCATATCTTAGGTTCATCGGGTCGGTTATATCAATCACCTCCTGCAGGTCCTCAATGTTAGGTGTACTGCTTCTTCCACGATAACGGAACATTAATACATGTTGTTTATTAAACATATAACGGAACATTACTGAAGGAGCCCAATTCAAAACATTCTGTTCTGGAAGATTCTTCTTATAATTCGGACCAATTGTCGTTTTACTTAAGGATGACTGAGGAGTCACCCCCACTCCTACACTATACATCATCTTAGGGTGAATACCACGTACAGAAACATCAGCAGTATGAGTATCATAGAAATTCTCCACACGTGTACTTAGTTCATTATCATACCCACGCTCTATATATTCAGGATACGGATAGTAGTTAATACTATCATACACTAATGATTGTGATAACTGTTTGCGATGGGCAAATTCATAACGCAACTGCAAAAAGTGATTTTTAAATACAGGTTCTGTATAAGAAGCTGATACACTCCAGTTACGACTATCACTATTTCTGTCTGTATAGCGCGAAATATCAGAAATACTATCCTTTTCGAAGAATTCAGTCTTTGAATCAGAATAAGAATCGGACTCGCTGTCACTATATCCGAAACGTGCACCCAAAGACAAGTTTCGTCCTTTATTGTTCAATCTTCGAAAAGCCATCAAGCTACCATTAAAAGATGCATTATGACTTTTAGAAGAAGAAGCTGCCTCTTTTTCATTAACAGGACTATGCGAGTTATTTTCTGTCTTTGACCAAGAACGACTGCTAGATTCTGTTTGTGAATAACTACCGTTAGGACGGAAAATAATCGTAGTCAATGTGTCAGGTCTCCATTCCAAACGGAAATCAACGCGAAAATCATGACGATTACGATTTGAAAAGTTCTCACTTTGAGCAAAAGAAGATGTTTCCCCCAAAAATGTTTCTGAAGAGGTTTTGCGACGAGCATCATTATCAGAATGTCCATATTGTACATTCCCCCCGATCTGCAACTTTTTAGTATCCTTAGCGAAGTTGACTCCCAACGATTGTGCAGTTGTAATACCTGAACCAGCATTACCTCCACCTAGTCCCTGTCCGGCATCACCAAATTCAGAAAATCCCTTATTATTAGTATTATTTGCAGAACCTATAATTGAAAGACTGGCATCATCTTTAAAGCGGCTGATCATTACTCCCCCTTCATACCGATCCTGGCTACCATACCCTGCAATAAGATTTCCAATCCATCCTTTTTTCATACCTTTCTTAACGGTCAAATCCAAGACGGGCTCTTCATCTCCATCATCAATTCCTGTGATACGTGCCATATCACTTTTTTTATCATAAGCCTTTACTTTCTCAATCATATTAGCAGGTAAGTTCTTCATAGAGACTTTCGGGTCATCAGAAAAAAATTCCTTTCCATCAACCATTATCTTTTTTATTTCCTTACCATTTATAGTAATTTTACCTTCATCACTCACTTCAGCTCCTGGAATTTTTTTCACAAGATCTTCTAACATTGAACCTTCCGGTACAGGGTAAGCCGCTGCAGAATACTCTGTAGTATCAGCTTTTACAGTAACAGGAGGAGCTTCCGCCGTAATCACAGCCTCGCTCAGCATCACTGCATCAGGGTCCAGAGAGATTGTCCCCATTTTCTTTTCAGTCACATTGTTGGATAATTGTACAGGAACGAATTTCGTACGGAAACCGATGTAAGAAACCTTCAACAAATATTTCCCCGCTTTCACTTTAGGGAGCGTAAACCAACCCTTATTACTACTTGCTATACCGGCTGCATAAGCGCTATCCGGCAACGATAACAATTGAATAGTTGCTTGTGCAGCTGGCTCTTTAGAGTCAGATTCGACAACACGCCCCGAAACGGTAATCACCTTATTCTGTGCAAAAATAGAGAAGGTGCATAACAGTGTAAGCACCCACCAAACTGATAATCTTTTCATTTACCTTAATTACGATTAGTAGAGTAATAACAATGTCTTTTTGACAAATAGAATCGTAAAAGGTTTAATTTAATAGAAAATTATCTTTTGAAGAATCGATCAACAAGCGCTTTTTTAAGACCAAACTCCAAACAAAGCACATTAAAGATTAAAAAGGTGAGAAAAGAAGAAGTGTCTACATTGATCACATCTCCTTGCAGAACACGCCACAACATACCACCGAAAACAAACAGAAAAGTCAGAAAGACTGCATTCCGGACTGCCGCATTACGAATCTGTTCCGTCTCGCGGCTTTCATTCTTGCTTAAGGCAAAGATGATCAGCAAGCATCCTGCCATCATCAACAGCTTCGTACATTCCTTGTAAAGCAGCAGGTTATGGTCGGTAACAACTCCTTGCATCACCAAAATAAAAGGAAGAAACAAAGCTACTAACAACACCACATATCCCAAAGGACGACAAAATACAGGAAACAATGCTTTCATAATTGAACGTTTTAACGAGACAAAAGTAAGTAAAAAAAATATTTTATATACATTTGCACCAAGAAAAAGCAAAAGAATCATGAGTAAACAAGAAGTCATTCTCTGCGAAAGCTTGGAAACAAGCCTCGGTCGTGCCATTGAAAGGTGTCCGCATGACAAGTTATTCATCCTCACAGACGAACATACCCAGCGTCTTTGTCTGCCTTCATTGAAAGAGGTCTCGTTTCTGAAAGACGCAGTCGAAATCTGTATCGGAGCCGAAGATGTGCATAAGACACTGGAGACTCTGGCCTCCGTATGGATGGCACTGAGCCAGCAAGGGGCTACACGTCACTCATTGCTCATCAACCTTGGTGGGGGCATGGTAACAGATTTGGGAGGCTTTGCCGCCGCTACCTTCAAACGGGGGATTTCTTATATCAATATACCCACTACACTGTTGGCTATGGTCGACGCATCCGTCGGCGGTAAGACAGGTATCAACTTCAACGGACTGAAAAACGAGATAGGCTCGTTTGCTCCGGCAGACAGTGTGCTGATTGAAACTGAATTCCTGCGCAGCCTCGATGCACAGAATTTCTTCTCCGGTTACGCTGAAATGTTAAAGCACGGATTAATCAGCAATACCGCACACTGGGTCGAATTACTGGATTTCAATACCAATAACATTGATTATGCATATCTCAAAAATATGGTGGGACGATCGGTACAGGTGAAGGAAGACATTGTGGAGCAAGACCCCTTCGAGCGTGGCATCCGTAAAGCACTGAATCTGGGACATACAGCAGGACATGCCTTCGAAAGTCTGGCATTGGCTGAGAATCGCCCTGTGCTGCATGGCTATGCCGTAGCATGGGGAATCGTATGCGAGCTTTACCTGTCACACCTCAAAGTCGGCTTTCCGAAAGACAAGATGCGACAGACCATCCAATTCATCAAAGAGAATTATGGTTCATTCGCATTCGACTGTAAGCAGTACGAACAACTCTACGCATTTATGCAACATGATAAGAAAAATACCTCGGGAACGGTCAATTTCACTTTACTGAAAGAGATCGGAGATATTTGCATCAACCAGACAGCTGATAAAGACACAATTTTTGAAATGCTTGACTTCTATCGCGAATGTATGGGAGTCTGATCTTGAAACTTATTATAATAATGAAGGAGAATGGGATTCCCTAAAAGGTTTCCCATTTCTTCTTTCCCTTTCCCATTCTCCTCTCCCCACATATGCCTTTATTCCCCACAGGCATCTTCAATATTATCCTAAGTTACTCATCCGGTATTGGGACAATGACATTCCGGTATGTTTCCTGAAGAAACGTCCCAAAGACGACTGATTGGCAAAATTTGTTTTCACGGCAATTTCCTGAATATTCATATTCGTATTCTTCAGCAAAGCCTTTATTTCGAGTACGATGTATTCTACAATCCAGTCTTTGGCAGATTTGCCGCTCACTTCCTTGATCACCATCGTCAGGTATTTGGATGTGATACACAACTTATCAGCATAGAAAGCAACATCCTTATTCTCCTTGAAGTGCTTCATTATCAACCCAAAGAATTTATTAGCCAGTTCCTCTTTACGAGTATCTTTTCGGGTAGTCATCAGAGATGCCTCCTTTTCATAAGCATTAAACAATTCCAAATATAAGTATCTTAATAAATGAATAATCAGCTCACGCCTGTATATATCATTAGACGTCACTTTATCCTTTACCATTCCAAAGAAATTCATCAACCGCCGGGTATCATTTTCGGTCTGAGGATACCAATAATGGGTCCTCATATAGAAAAAGAAATGCGGTGAAAAGCGAGGCACACCGCTCAGCGCATCGCTGAACATTGTAGGCGACACCACCAACGTAGTAGTCAGAAAATCATCACTGGCCTCGGTGAACGAAACGAATTGTCCCGGCAACAGAATAATCAATTCCTGCGGCTGTATCCAATGCGAATCATCATATACATTAAGCTTGGCCTTTCCGCTGAAGCAATACACGACCAAAGCAGACTGAATATTAGAAGGATAAACGCTTAGGGGAAGATACTTCAAATTCTGAAAATACTTAAAATCATCACCTAAGACATAAGCTTCTAACGTTTCTCTATTTTTATTATACACATTTACCCCCTCATTAAATAAAACTAAATACAAAAATATACTATCCTAAACTACTCTCATGTCTCGTATGCCGATATGGTTTCATTTTAAAGAAGTTACGCACTATCTATTCACTTAATTTCATAAACAAAACCCTGTTATGTTAGTTTGCAACCACCTATATTATTTAGAATTATTATGGACTAAAGGACTTTTTATTCCGCAAACGGAAACTTATCCTAAAATCAGCTAATGGAAAAAAACAGGCTATTTATTTGCTATTTAAAAATAAAGCACTACTTTTGCAACCGCAATTCGGGATGTAGCTCAGCCCGGTAGAGTACGCGTCTGGGGGGCGTGTGGTCGCAAGTTCGAATCTTGTCATCCCGACTACCGACAAAGCATTGATAATCGATGGGTTATTGATGCTTTTTTTATTGAAACGAGAATGAAAGAAGACCCGAAACATATTCACATCAGCGAATACAACTATCCACTATCGGATGAACGAATCGCCAAATTTCCTTTAGCAGTACGAGACCAGTCAAAACTGTTGGTATATCGCCACGGTGAAGTAAGCGAAGATGTCTTCACATCCTTGCCGGACTATCTTCCGAAAGGAAGCCTGATGGTATTCAACAACACGAAGGTGATTCAGGCACGCCTCCACTTCCGCAAAGAAACGGGGGCGCTGATCGAGGTCTTCTGTCTGGAACCGATTCAGCCCAACGATTATGTATTGAACTTCCAGCAAACGGAACACGCTGCCTGGCTCTGCATGATCGGTAACCTGAAGAAATGGAAAGACGGAGCACTGAAACGGGAGATGACGGTAAAAGGTTTCCCGATCACTCTGACCGCTACCCGTGGAGAATGCAGGGGCACCAGCCACTGGATTGATTTCTCCTGGGACAATCCGGAAGTAACCTTTGCCGATATCCTCGAAGTGTTCGGAGAACTGCCGATTCCCCCATATCTGAACCGGGATACGGAAGAGAGCGATAAAGAAACTTATCAGACCGTTTATTCCAAAATAAAAGGCTCGGTAGCCGCACCGACAGCCGGACTGCACTTCACTCCCCGTGTACTGGAAGCATTGCAGGAAAAAGGCATTGATCTGGAAGAACTGACACTTCATGTAGGCGCAGGAACCTTCAAGCCCGTGAAAAGCGAAGAGATAGAAGGACATGAGATGCATACGGAGTATATCTCCGTCAATCGGGCTACGATCAAAAAGCTGATCGATCATGACGGTTGCGCTGTTGCTGTAGGCACCACTTCGGTGCGTACGCTCGAAAGCCTGTATCACATCGGAGTAACATTGGCGGAAAATCCCGATGCTACGGAAGAAGAACTGCACGTCAAACAATGGCAGCCATACGAAAAGTATGATCAGATTCCGCCTGTAGTCGCACTGCAAAAGATTTTAGGTTACCTCGACAGGAACGGGCTGGAAGCCCTTCACAGCAGTACGCAGATTATCATAGCTCCGGGATATCAGTATAAGATAGTGAAAGCGATGGTGACCAACTTTCACCAGCCGCAAAGTACGCTGTTACTTTTGGTTTCCGCCTTCGTGAAGGGAAACTGGCGCACAATTTATGATTATGCGCTGGCGCACGATTTCCGTTTTCTGAGTTATGGAGATTCTTCTCTGCTGATACCGTAAACCAAAAAGTAAAAACAACTATGCCAAGCGATAATAATCAAGAAATGTTTCCCATCGTAGACGAACAGGGAAACATCACCGGAGCCGCCACACGCGGAGAATGCCATAGCGGAAGCAAGCTCCTTCATCCTGTCATCCATCTTCACGTTTTCAATTCGAAAGGAGATTTATATCTGCAGAAACGTCCGGAATGGAAAGACATCCAGCCCGGAAAATGGGACACAGCCGTTGGCGGACATATTGACCTGGGCGAAAGCGTAGAAATCGCACTCAAACGGGAAGTCCGCGAAGAACTAGGCATCACGGACTTTACTCCCGAACTGCTAACCAGCTATGTATTCGAATCGGATCGTGAGAAAGAACTTGTCTTTGTTCACAAAACTGTTTACGACGGTGAACTGCACCCCAGTGACGAACTGGACGGCGGACGATTCTGGACCATCGAAGAAATAGAAGAAAACCTCGGAAAAGGTATTTTCACCCCCAACTTCGAAGGGGAATTAAAGAAAGTATCCCTTATTCCGTCTCTTTTCCCTGCTCCTACTCCTGCTCTATCCAAGTAACGATTTTCTCCGAGAGCGGACTCTCTTTGGGGGCCACAAAGCCGACCCAGTTTCCGTTCTCGTCAATCATAAACTTCTGAAAATTCCACTGGACGGGTGCATCTTCTTTGCCGTTCAGTTTCTTTTCCGTCAGCCATTGGTAAAGTGGCGACATGTTTTTGCCCTTGACGGAAATCTTGGCCATCATCGGAAAAGTAACGTCATACTTTAAGGAGCAGAACTGAGCGATCTCTTCATTGCTTCCCGGTTCCTGTCCCATAAAGTTGTTGGCAGGAAAGCCGATGATTACAAAATTCTTATCCTTATATTTATCATATAGCTCTTGCAGTTTGGCATACTGTGGCGTCAGTCCGCATTTGGAGGCTACATTTACTACCAGCACTTTCTTTCCTTTCAAAGAAGAAAGCGGAAATTCCTTACCATCAATCGTGGTCACATTGAAGTCGTAGAAAGACTTATTCTGCGCTTCCAGAGAGATTGCACATACCATTGTTATAACCATTAAGATGAATGACTTCATACTGAATATATATTTAGTTTGTTATATAATAAACGAGGTTATGCAAAGAAATGTTCTGCCGCAGCATAAGATTGCTTGTTTCTTCGTATCCATGCCGAATGGCTTAACAACGATTCAGTTATACGCTAAATTGTCAGTTCATATAAATCAAGCATCAGTATCATATGGGGCAAGCGTTGGTTTCCTCGGAGGAAACGCCAGTTCCCTTTAAAAGGAACGGTCGTCTCCATTATAAGGAACGACCGTTCCCTCACCGGGAAACGACAGTTTCCATTACAAGAAATGACAGGAAACTATAAGTCATTGAGATCTAACCACATAGAGTTCTATCGATAATGTTATAGAGTTTATGTTCATGTCCAAACATGTTTTGAGTCAAATGATAGTCAATAGTATCTTAAATCTCCTCCTTCGGGAAGGAGGAGAATAGAGATAGAATCGACTTTTTAGTCTCCCCCCCAATGGAGATACTGCTGTTTGATTCATTTTTCATTCGATTTAGTAATGCTCAATGTTTCGTCTCACCTGACGTAGCGCCCGGCTTCAACTCTTTGCGGTGACAATAAAAAACTAAGTTCCGCCTATTATCACCCTATTGTCACCTCTTATTATCACCCTTACCATTCTAATTTGCAACGTATTAAGTCGCAAAAGTGACAAGTGACAATAAAAACGCTGCATAAAACGTTGTGGCGAATAACCAAAGGAGGTTCAAACTCCTTGATTCGACAGACAACAGCCCTTCACGTTCAGACCTTGATTTCGTCATTTCACCTGTCAATCTTTCCGCTTCATCCTTTCCCGATAATCACGGATAAGGATAGTCCGTAACTTTGTAACATGAAACAATAACACTGTAAAATCATGTTTAAAGCTATCGTACGTTTTTCGATCAGGAAAAAACTATTCGTAGGGTTAACCACCCTCTTCCTGTTTATCGGGGGAATCTATGCCATGCTGACGCTCCCCATTGACGCCGTGCCGGACATAACCAACAATCAGGTGCAGATTGTAACCGTATCTCCTACGCTTGCGCCGCAGGAAGTGGAGCAGCTCATCACCATGCCCATCGAAATAGCGATGAGCAACATCATGAATGTAGAAGATATCCGTTCCGTCAGTCGCTTCGGGCTATCAGTGGTAACGGTCGTCTTCAAGGAAGACGTGCCCACACTCGATGCCCGCCAGCTGATCAACGAGCAGATACAAACCGTATCCGGCGAAATCTCCCCCGAACTGGGAACACCGGAAATGATGCCGATCACCACCGGACTGGGCGAAATCTACCAATACATATTGAAAGTAGCTCCGGGATACGAAGAGAAATATGGCGCTATGGAACTCCGTACCATTCAGGACTGGATGGTGAAACGCCAGTTATCGGGCATACCGGGCATCGTGGAAATAAACAGTTTCGGAGGTTATCTGAAACAATACGAAGTGGCGGTAGACCCCGACGCCCTGTTTTCACTGAACATCACCATCGGCGAAGTGTTCGAAGCACTGAGCAGCAACAACCAGAACACGGGCGGAAGCTACATCGAGAAAGCAAAGAATGCCTATTACATCCGTTCGGAAGGGATGATCACCCGCATCAAAGACATCGAGCAGATCGTGGTAGCCAACCGGAACGGGATTCCCGTACACATCAGTGACGTAGGCGCTGTCCGCTTCGGCGCCCCCAAACGTTTCGGTGCGATGACGATGGACGGAAAGGGCGAATGCGTAGGCGGAATTGCCATGATGCTGAAAGGCGCCAACGCCAATGTAGTGACGCAGGAACTGGAAAAGCGGGTGGAAAAGATACAGCACTTATTGCCCGAAGGCATCAGCATCGAACCGTATCTGAACCGTTCGGAACTGGTCAACCGGAACATCTCCACCGTCGTCAACAACCTTATTGAAGGAGCCATCATCGTCTTCCTCGTACTTATTATCTTTCTGGGCAACGTCCGTGCCGGGCTGATTGTAGCTTCGGTCATCCCGCTGGCTATGCTTTTCGCATTCATCATGATGCGTCTTTTCAACGTGACCGCCAATCTGATGAGCCTCGGCGCCATCGACTTCGGTATTGTGGTAGATGGTTCCATCGTCATACTGGAAGGTATCCTGGCACACATCTACAGCAAGCAGTTCCGCGGACGGACACTGACCCGCAAAGAGATGGACGAAGAAGTGGAAAAAGGCGCTTCCGGTGTAGTCCGCTCGGCTACATTCGCCGTACTGATTATTCTCATCGTGTTCTTCCCGATACTGACTTTGAACGGAATCGAAGGAAAATACTTCACTCCAATGGCCAAAACCCTGGTGTTCTGCATCATCGGCGCCTTGATCCTGTCGCTGACATACGTCCCTATGATGGCGTCGCTCTTCCTGAAACATACCATCGTAGTGAAGCCGACACTTGCCGACCGATTCTTCGAGCAGCTGAACAAACTCTACCAGCGTTGCCTGCATGCGTGCCTGCATCACAAAGCACGCACCGTCGTCATTGCTTTTGCCGCACTGATCGGGTCCCTCTTCCTCTTCACCCGTCTGGGTGCCGAGTTCATCCCGACACTGGACGAAGGCGACTTCGCCATGCAGATGACCTTACCCGCCGGAAGTTCACTTTCGGAAAGTATCAAACTCTCCGAAGAAGCGGAAAAGACATTGATGGATCAGTTTCCCGAAATCAAGCACGTAGTGGCGAAGATCGGTACGGCAGAAGTCCCCACCGACCCGATGGCAGTGGAAGACGCCGACGTGATGATCATCATGAAACCTTTCAAGGAATGGACCAGCGCAACGAGCCGAGCGGAAATGGTAGAGAAGATGAAAGAAGCGCTCGAACCCCTCTCGGAACGTGCCGAGTTTAACTTCTCGCAGCCGATACAGCTCCGGTTCAACGAGCTGATGACAGGTGCGAAAGCCGATATTGCAGTCAAGTTATACGGCGAAGACACGCACGAACTTTATCAGAGGGCAAAGGAAGCCGCCACGTATGTAGAGAAAGTGCCGGGGGCAGCAGACGTCATCGTAGAGCAGACGATGGGATTGCCTCAGCTGGTTGTCAAATACAACCGCGGCAAGATAGCCCGTTACGGCATCAATATCGAAGAACTCAACACGATTATCCGGACAGCCTATGCCGGGGAAGCCAGCGGTGTGGTTTTCGAAAACGAACGGAAGTTCGACCTTGTCGTACGTCTGGATCAGGAGAAAGTGGCAGACTTAAATCTGGACAAGCTCTTTGTGCGTACTTCCGAAGGCATTCAGATTCCGGTCGGCGAGGTGGCAAGCATCGAACTTGTCAGCGGTCCGTTGCAGATCAACCGCGACGCTACCAAACGCCGCATCGTGATTGGTGTGAACGTACGCGACGCGGACATTCAGCAAGTAGTAGCCAACATCCAGAAGACACTGGACAAGAACATCAAACTGCAACCGGGCTACTACTTCGAATACGGCGGTCAGTTTGAGAACCTGCAAAACGCCATCAATACGCTGATGATCGTCATTCCGGTAGCACTGATGCTGATTCTGCTGATCTTGTTTTTCGCTTTCAAGAACATTACTTATACATTGATGGTATTCTCCACCGTCCCGCTGTCACTTATCGGAGGTATCGTAGCCCTCTGGCTGCGCGGACTCCCGTTCAGCATCTCGGCAGGAGTCGGTTTCATCGCCTTGTTCGGTGTGGCTGTACTGAACGGTATCCTGATGGTGAACCATTTCAACGAACTTCGTAAACGAAATAAATATGCTATGACTACCAACCGAATCCTCACTCTGGGCACCCCGCATCTGCTGCGTCCCGTATTCCTCACCGGACTGGTCGCCTCGCTGGGATTTGTCCCGATGGCAATCGCCACTTCCGCCGGTTCCGAAGTACAACGCCCGCTGGCTACGGTCGTCATCGGCGGACTGATTATCTCTACCGTGCTGACTTTGCTTATCATTCCGGTATTCTACAAGATTGTCAACTCATTCGCTGTATGGAGACGTCCCGGAAGCAAGTTTCATCTGCCGTTCTTCGTCATCCTGCCGTTGTTACTGCTGATTCCTTCTTTCGCCTCAGCGCAGCAACCGGAAGCGGTCAGTCTGGAACAGGCCATCGAGATAGCCAAACAAAATCATCCGAGACTGAAAATAGCCGCCAACGCCATCCGTCAGGCAAAAGCCACTCGCGGAGAGATTGTCGAGGCAGCTCCCACCTCATTCAGTTACTCATGGGGACAACTCAACGGAGAAAACAAGCAAGACAAGGAACTTGCTTTCGAACAGAGCCTCGGTTCGCTGCTGACTCCGTTTTACAAGAATGCACTGGTCAGCCGACAGGTAAAGACAAGTACTTATTATCGCCGGATGGTGGAAAAAGAAGTGATAGCGGAAGTAAAACGGGCATGGGCTTATTATCAATATGCCGCTAACCTCTGCTCCATGTACCGTGATCAGGACAAGATGGCGGAAGAGTTGAAACGTATCGGCGAAATACGTTATCAACAAGGAGAAATCACCCTGCTCGAAAAGAACATGATGACGACTACCGCCGCCGATCTGCACAATCGCTGGTATCAGGCACAGGAAGAGGAAAAGACGGCACTGGCACGTTTCCAGTGGTGCTGTTATGCCGACAACCCGATCGTGCCGGCAGATTCGACCTTGTCTCTCTTTTATACCACTCTTTCGGACGGTAATCTGTCCGAAGCGCATACCGGATACTTCCAGAGTCAGGCGGAAGAAGCGAAAGCAATGCTTCATGTAGAACGCAGCCACTTCTTTCCGGAGATCAGCGTAGGGTATACCCGTCAGGACATTCTTCCCTTGAAGAATCTGAATGCATGGATGGTGGGAGTCTCCTTCCCCGTTTACTTCCTGCCCCAGAAAAGCAAGGTGAAGCAAGCCAGACTGGCTGCTGCTTCGGCACAGATTCAGGCGGATGCCAACATCCGCGAACTTCGCAATAAGGTAATGGAACTGGAAGCCTCTCTCCGACGATACAACGAGAGCCTGCGCTATTATACTACTTCCGCTCTCAAAGAAGCGGAAGAACTGACCAAAGCCGCCAACCTGCAACTGCAACAGAGCGAAACGGGCGTTGCCGAATACATACAGTCCGTCACGACGGCACGGGACATCCGGCGAGGGTATATCGAAACCGTTTATCAGTATAACATTGCCGCTCTGGAACATGAATTGTTTGAATAAATGGAGAGTTTTAATGAACAATTTCCCTGTTAATATAGAAGATTATTTTGCAAGAGTACTTAATATAAAAATGTGTATGAGAAAGATATTTTACCCCATCCTTCTGCTCGCCTTAGTAGCTTGCAAGGGACAACAACAAACGGCGGATTCAGAGTCTGTGGCGGACCCTGCAACAGAAAGCGTGAATCCGGAAATGGGAAAAAACAATAGTCAAAGCGACGCCGATGCCACTGCACAGCCCGAAGTGGATGCAATCACTTCCGCTACTTCCCGCCCCAATCAGGTTTCGTTCAACGGCCGGATCGTCCTTCCGCCCCAACGGCAGGCAACCGTCGCACTGACTATCGGCGGAGTGATCAAAAACACTTCCTTACTCCCCGGACAACACGTTACCAAGAACTCTGTAATCGCCACTTTGGAGAATCCGGAGTTTATCACCCTCCAACAGACTTATCTGGACAGCCACGCACAAACAGAATATCTGCGTATGGAATACGAACGGCAAAAGAATCTCTCTGCCGAACAAGCGGCTTCGCAGAAGAAGTTCCAGCAAAGCAAAGCGGATTATCTTTCGATGAAAAGCCGTCAGGATGCTGCCGCCGCACAACTTTCGCTTTTGGGCGTGAATCCGGAAACACTGCTTCGGGATGGCATCCAGCCGCTTCTGGAAGTAAAAGCTCCTATCAGCGGATATGTGGTCAATGTAGCTATGAACATGGGAAAGTACATCAATCCGGGAGAAGCTCTCTGCGAAGTGATTGATAAAAGCGCACCGATGCTCTGCCTGACTACCTACGAAAAAGACCTTGCAGATATGCAAACAGGCAGTCCCGTACAATTCCGTGTCAACGGCATGGGTACACAAACGTTCAACGGCACGGTCATCTCCATCGGACAAAAAGTGGACGAAGTGAACCGCTCACTCGAAGTATACGCTTCCATCAAGGAGACGAATCCGCAGTTCCGACCGGGGATGTACGTCACGGCACATATCCAAAAACAATAATCTGCCGTGCAGCGACAGCCATTCATCATGCATAATTCGTAATTAACCATTATCTTTGCAACATGGTATTGAAAGCTATCAATAAAGATAAGTATTTCCTGTCCACGGTCATCATCTCGCTGATGGTGGCTGTGCTCATTCATTTTCCGGAATCGGTCTCTCTCTTCGACCGTTTCGAAAGCCATTCGCTTTTCCCGGGAATGAAGTTTATGGATGTGGCAAATGAAATTCTGTTTACCTTCGTTTCGTTACTCATACTTTTTGCCATCAATACGCGCTTGTTCCATTTCAACCAGGCGTCCATTAAAATAACGGCTGCAAAGATTCTGCTTTCCTTCATCCTGACATGGATACTCAGCAATCTGCTGGGACAAGTGTTTGTCTTCCTGCACCGGACATTCGACATTCCCGCCATCGATGCGATGGTACACCATTACCTCCATCCGTTGCGGGACTTCATCATGGCTTGCCTCGTCACCAGCAGTTGCTGCATCATCTACCTTGTCCGCCGCCAGCAACTGGTATTGATTGAGAACGAACAGTTACAGGCGGAAAACATCCGCAACCAGTATGAAGTATTGAAGAATCAGCTCAATCCGCACATGTTGTTCAACTCACTGAATACGCTGCGTTCACTGGTACGGGAGAATCAGGATAAGGCACAGGATTATATTCAGGAACTCTCGCGGGTACTGAGGTATACGCTACAAAGCAACGAATCGCAAAGCGTCAGCCTCCGGGAAGAGATGGAGTTCGCTTCTGCTTACATCTTCCTGCTGAAGATGCGTTTTGAGAACAACTTGCAGTTTGATATACAGATAGCCAAGTCTTTCGAAGACTACCGCCTCCCTCCGATGGCGGTACAAGTGTTGATAGAGAATGCCGTGAAGCACAATGAAATCAGCGACCGCAAACCACTGACTATCCATATCGTCACCAACAACGAGGGATATCTGTCCGTAAGCAACGACATTCAGCCCAAACGGACCGCTGCCTCCGGCACCGGCATCGGCCTTGTCAATCTCGCCAAACGCTACCGGCTATTATTCAAACAGGACATACAAATCACAGAGGACAAAGAGTTTTCCGTTTGCATTCCTCTTATTGATGAAGTACAATGAACGACAAGCCAAGTGTTATGAAAACAGTTATTATTGAAGATGAAAAAGCTGCTGTACGCAATCTGACTTCCCTGCTCAACGAAGTGAAACCGGAAGCTGAAATTATTGCCATACTGGACAGCATCAATTCCACCATCGAATGGTTCGACATCCACCCGATGCCGGAACTCGTTTTTATGGATATTCACCTGGCGGATGGTTCTGCTTTCGAAATATTCGATCATATCAGCATCACCTGCCCCATTATCTTCACCACGGCTTACGACGAATATGCCCTGCGTGCCTTCAAAGTGAACAGTATCGACTACCTGCTGAAACCTATCGGCAAAGAGGACATCGAACATGCGTTTGAAAAATTGGACAACTTGCAGGATACCATCCCCGAAAACGGAAGCAGACGGGAAAATAAGGAAGAGGAACTACTTCACCTCATTCACTCGCTGAAAAAACAGGAGAATTATAAGACGCATTTCCTCATACCGATAAAAGGCGATAAGCTACTTCCTGTCTCGATCGACATGATTCAACTGTTCTATATCAAAGATTGTCAGGTAAAAGCTGTCTTAACGGACGGGGTGGAATACAACTTTTCTCTTACGCTGGATGAGTTGGTCGATTGTTTGAATCCTAGTCTCTTCTTCAGAGTCAACCGGCAGTTTCTGATTTCAAGGGAGGCGATAAAGGATCTTGATTTATGGTTCAACAGCCGGTTGTCCATTAATCTGCACCACTCCAGAATGACAGAGAAGATATTGGTAAGCAAAGCACGGGTAGCGGAATTTAAGGAATGGTTTTCGAGCAAAAAGTAAAACAAGCGGGACTATATTGAAATCCCACTATATGCATTCGTTCTTTATAAGTATCGGATATCAGTTCTAAAAATGGAAAGGATGAAGCCCAGCCTCATCCTTTCCATTTTTATCTTAATACCTAACCTTATTAAAACCCAATTGATGATTTATACTTCAGCGTCTTCTCCGGTAAGGAAATCGAAGGAGGTACAGCCTCATCGGACACCGCCCGTTTGTAATTCGGCTTGCTGCTCATCACAAAACGAAGTTTCACTCCATCACGGATATCATCATACGTCAGGTAGGACTTATCGTACTTTTTACCATTGACATAAAGCTCCTTCACGTACAGGTTCTTCGGCGACCAGTTGTCCGCTGTCATTTCAATGTTTTTTCCATTACTCATCCGGACCGTAATAGCCTCTGCGCATGGCGAACCGATATTATAAATATTGCTGGACGGAGCCACCGGATAGAAACCGATGCAGTTGAACATATACCACGCAGACATCTGTCCGCAATCGTCATTACCACTCAATGCATCCGGTGTATTTCCGTAGAAACGGTCGACGATGGTACGTATCCACTTCTGACATTTCCACGGTTCTTTCAGGTAGTTGTAGAGGTATGCAACATGATGGCAAGGTTCATTTCCATGCCAATAGGCTCCGATACGCCCCTGTATATCATGTGCTCCGGGGATATCATCCGGCAGTTCTACCGTAAAAAGCTCATCCAGGCGTTTGCGGAACAGTTCCTTACCGGCCTCGTTGATATATCCCTGCACATCTTGCGGCACATACCAGGTATATTGCATCGTGAATCCTTCCGTGATATCACCCCAGCCATGTACCGATCCCGGACCCTGATAGGCAACCGGAGTAAACGGAGTGCGCCAGTCACCTTTGCTGTCGCGTCCGCGCATATATTTCGTTTCGGGATCAATCAAGGTCTGATAAGACAAAGCACGGTTGAGGAAATAATGATAATCGTCTTCTTTGCCTAATTTCTTGGCTGCCTGTGCGATGCAATAATCATCATAAGCATATTCCAGTGTCTTTGACACTGACTCCGCTTCCTTATCGAATGGTACATAGCCCATTTCACGATATTCCGGAAGGCAATCGTAGTTCGGATTCATCGCTGTGGTTTTCATCGCTTCGTATGCACGCTCGTAATCAAAGCCTTTCACTTCTTTCACGATCATATCCGCCAATACGGATACGGCGTGATAGCCAATCATACACCAGGTTTCGTTGCCGTAGAAAGACCAGATAGGAAGCATCTTCTCCACACTCTTGTCGTAATGAGCCAACATAGAATTTGCAATGTCCGCATTCACCTCCTGCTGAACCAAGTTAAACCAGGGATGCAAAGCCCGATAGGTATCCCAAAGAGAGAACACCGTATAGTTCGTGAATCCTTCCGCTTTTTCTATGTTCTTGTCTAGTCCGCGGAACTGCCCGTCCGAATCCTGAAAGATAAACGGATGCAGAGCGGCATGATAGGCGGAAGTATAAAACGTTTCCTTTGTCTTTCGGTCAGCAGTCAACGTATATTTTCCAAGTTCCTTTTCCCAAAGGGCTTCCCCTTTCGCCCTTAACTCGTTGAAAGTTAATCCGTCGAGTTCCTTCATATTATTCCGGGCACCGTCTGTGCTGACTGCAGAGATGGCTGTTTTCACCGTCACTTCTTCTCCTGCCTTTGTATCAAAGGAGATACAAGCCATCAGATTCTTTCCCCAGGCTTCGTAAGAACTGCGGAATCGGGAAGTGTTATAAATAACCGGCTTTTTGTCTTGTACAAAGCGCAGTCCGGTCAACTTCTTCGAGAAAGTAGCCGTGAAGTACACATGACGTTCCGGCCCCCACCCTTTCACCAGTTTGTATCCGGTGATAGTCGAATCATTAATCATTCGCAGATTCGACCATTCGCAGGATTGCCAGAGCGTATGGTTCATATCAATCATGATGAACGCATTATCCGACTCTGGATAAGTAAAACGGAACATACCGCTACGCACACCGGAAGTCATTTCGGCTTTGACTCCATAGTCTGCCAGTTCCACAGCATAATAATTGGGGGACGCCCACTCCTTATCATGTGAGTAACGCGAACGATAGCCTTGATCGGGATCTTCATGAGTACCGGGTTCCAGTTTCATTTCTCCCGTTCCGGGGATAAACAGAAAGTCGCCCAAGTCCGGAATACCTGTTCCGCTCAAGTGCGTCAAACTGAATCCCATCAATGTCAGATGATTGTATTTGTATCCGGAAGCTGCATCATAGAAGCGGCTGTCCGTATCGGGGCTTATCTGGATTCCCCCGAAAGGAATCTGTGCACCGGGATAAACATTTCCATAACCATCCGTACCGACAAACGGGTTCACGTAGTCCGTCAGCTTTTCAGTTTGAGCCATGCCCGGCAAGATACTCACCAGACACGACCAAACCAAAAACAACCTTTTTCTACCAACTTTATTAACCATATCCAATCGTATATTACACCTGTATATCACCTACAGCAACCTGATATTCATGCCATAGTTCATCTATGCTATATTCTGTTCCCAAGATATGCTTGATAGCTCCGTCAAACGACCAGGGAATCACCTCCAGTGTGCTGCGGTTAAACTTACGCAGGAATTCAGGATCTTTATTGTCGCGCAACCAGACGAAGAAATAACCTGCTGTCCGATAACCGTCCATGTAGTTTCCTCCTTTCGGACGGGCATTCGGTCCGTCGAATCCGCCGTTGGCTACACGTACGGCATCTGCCATTCCTTCAATAAATGCCCAGAATACACGATTGGTTCCGTAAGAGCCGATGCCTTGCGGTTCCAGCTGATAGGCGTGTGTCAGTTCGTGCAACAGTACCCCACGCGTTTCGAAGAACAGCTTTGCCGTATCGTTTTCCGCAAATGATTTCTCGATATGCCGTGTGCTGTAGAAGATAGTAACGTCTCCATTACCACCGCCTTTGGCAGAAATTCCTTCGATGTCTTCCAGTGTATAATGTATCTTGTTCACCGGAGTTATGCTGTCTTCCGGTGAGTTATAAAGAGTAGCCAATACAGTGCGTGCCTGCTCTTTGATATAAGACTCCGCATCCGGAATGATCCGGTGATAAATGTCTGAACCTTTTGTTTCCGAAGCTTTATCTTCGAACAAGACAGTTCCTACATTGTAGCTTTTCCATACGTCCGGTTTTGCTTCAGCTTGCTTCTTCGCACTTGCCGCACAAGCTCCCATGCCCACAATCAGGGCAATTGCATATACCAAATGTCTCTTTTTCATATTCTTTTCTTGATTATTTATTGATGCTGTTAATTGATTCCATTAGTTAATGAATAAGGTTTGTCCTGCGCCGATACTCCACGACGTTTGTTGGGCGATGCCGACATTTTAAATTCCAATACGCCTCCTTTCAGGATATCCTCGTGTGTGATGTACATTTTATCATAAGACTCGCCGTTCAGTTTCAGTGACTGTACATAACGCTTCTTGTCGCTGACGCCCGGCGCTTTGATTTCCAGTGTCTTTCCGTTGGGAAGTGTCAGCTTCAGATAGGGCAGATAGGGAGCACCAAGGACATACTGGTCTGTACCCGGACAAACCGGATAGAAGCCCATCACAGAGAAAAGATACCATGCCGACATCTGTCCGCAATCATCATTTCCACCCAGTCCGTTGATGTCATTCTTATACATCTTGTTCAGGATTTCACGCAGCCAGTACTGTGTTTTCCACGGTTGGGAGGTCCATGCGTACAAATAAGGTACATGATGGCTCGGTTCATTGCCATGTACGTATCCACCTACCAGGCATTCTTCCGTAATATCCTCATTATGTTCATAGTACTTCTCCGGCAGATGCATGGAGAAGAGTTCGTCCAGTTTCTGTACGAATGTCTTTTCTCCTCCCATCAGGTCGATCATACCAAACACATCATGCGGTACATGGAAGGAGAAGTTCCATGAATTACCTTCGATAAAGCCTTCGCCGTAAGTTTGCAACACATCGAACTCTTTTTTGAATGTGCCGTCACTGTAGCGGGGACGGGCAAAACCGATGCTTGTATCATAGATGTTACGATAGTTGAGAGCACGTTTGCGGTAAGTATCCGCTATCTCTTTATTACCGGCTTTCAAGGCTGTCTGATAAATAGTCCAGTCGTCGTATGCATATTCCAACGTAGAGGAAGCTGCCGTACCACTCTTGTCCAGCGGGATATATCCCAGCTTCATATAATCGGCTACACCTTCATAGTAAGGTACCGTAGATGTGCTAACCATCGCCGATAATGCCTCATCCACATTTGAAAAAACTCCTTTGGTTATTGCATCCGCCAGCACAGACACAGCATGATAACCGCTCATACACCAGTTCTCATTTCCCATCAGGCTCCATATCGGCAACATGCCATGCACGCTCTGCTGTTCATGTTTGATCATTGATTCCACCATATCCGCATTGCGTTCCGGTTTCACCAGGTTAAGGAACGGATGTTCCGCGCGATATGTATCCCAAAGTGAGAATATAGTATAGTTAGTGAATCCTTTCGCCTGATGTATGTTATGATCCAGACCACGATAGGAACCGTCTACGTCCATATACACGGACGGATTAATCATGGTATGATAAAGCGAAGTGTAGAACATCGCCTTCTGATCCGGTGTACCTTCTATTTCGAAATGATCCAGTTCATTGTTCCAGTCTGTCCGTGCAGCTTCCGCCAACTGTTCGAAGCTCTTTCCGGAAGCCTCGGCACGCAGGTTCTTTACAGCGCCTTCCGTGCTGACTGCCGACAAGGCTACCTTTACAACCAGTTCGGGATCTTTGGCCGTTTCGAAGTTAAAGTAAGCCACGATCTTTCGACCAGTGATTTCCGGGAAATTCTTCTCCAGCTTGAAACGACGCCAAAAGCCATTGTACAATACCTTTTCCTTATCCTTATATCCGTAATCCTTGATCGGCTGTGACAAGGAAATGGCAAAATAGGTATAATTCGTACGTGCCCATCCGTTGGTGATGCGGTATCCTGTCAGCAATGTATCGTTTTCCACCCGCAGGTTTGCCCACAATACTTTGCCGTCATAATTATAGATACCATGCACCAGGTCCAGGATCAGATGACCGTCTTTTCCTTTCGGGAAGGTATATTTATGTACACCCGTCCGTTGAGTAGCTGTCAGTTGCGCTTTAATGCCATAGTCGTCCAGCATCACTTCGTAGTATCCGGGTGTCGCTTTCTCTGTGGCATGATCGAAGCGCGAACGGTAACCCTCTTCCGGATGGTCCGCCCGTCCGGGATTCAATTTTACATCGCCGACAGCAGGCATCAGCAATATATCTCCCAGGTCGGAATGTCCCGTGCCGCTGAGGTGGGTGTGACTGAAACCTACGATGGTTTTATCCCGATACTGGTAACCGGCACAATATTCATACGCATTCTTCTGATAAGCTCCATTCACATTATGTGGAATTGTGTCTGTGTCCGGACTCAGCTGTACCCATCCGAAAGGGGTGCAAGCACCGGGAAAAGTATGCCCCATACCATTGGTTCCGATAATCGGATTAACGTAATCTACCGGTTGCTGAGCTACGGCGGACAAGGTTACCGCCGCCATAGTCATCATCAATACTTTCTTTTTCATCTTATTCATACCTGCTTACTTGTTATCACGAGAGAAGGAATAGGGGAAGTCGGATTCGTTAATACCTCTTCCTTTATTCGGTTTATTATCCATATCAAATACCAGACGTCCGCCTTTCAGCAAGTCGAAATGATTCAGATAATTCTTTGTATAGTTCTTACCGTTATAGTTCAGCGAACGGATGTAACGATTGGCATCACTATTTTTAGGAGCGGAGATTTCCAGTTTCTTGCCGTTCTCCAGTGTGATCGTCGCTTTCTTGAAATAAGGAGCACCCATCACATATTCATTGCTGCCCGGACATACCGGATAGAAGCCTAAAGCGGTAAACACATACCAGGCAGAAGTCTGTCCGTTATCCTCATCACCACAATAACCGTCGGGAGTGGCAAAGTAGAGGCGGTTCATCACTTCACGCAGCCAGTACTGTGCTTTCCAGGGCTCGCCTGCATAGTTATACAAGTAAATCATGTGCTGGATAGGCTGGTTGCCGTGCGCATAGTTACCCATATTGGCAATTTCCATTTCACGGATTTCATGAATCACACCTCCGTAGTAGCTATCATCAAATATCGGTGGAAGGTTGAACACAGAATCGAGCATACTGACAAACATCTTTCTGCCGCCCATCAAATCGGCCAGTCCCTGTACATCATGAAATACAGACCACGTATAGTGCCAGCTGTTTCCTTCGGTAAAGGCATCCCCCCACTTGAACGGATTGAAAGGAGTCTGGAAGGTGCCGTCAGCGTTCTTGCCGCGCATCAGTTTTGTTTCAGGGTCGAACAGGTTGCGGTAGTTCTGGCTTCTGCTCTTATAGAGTTCCAGTTCTTCTGCCGGACGCCCTAGCTTTTCACCCATTCGGTAGATACACCAGTCATCGTATGCATACTCTAATGTACGCGCCGCATTCTCGTTAATCTTTACATCGTAAGGCACATAACCCAGTTTATTATAATATTCGTATCCACGGCGCCCTGTTGTAGAAACTCTCGGATGTACACTGTTGGCTCCTTTGAGCAAACCTTCATACATTTTCTCCGCATCCGCTTTGGTCACATTCTTCATAAAAGCATCTGCCACTACGGAAGCCGAATTGTTTCCGACCATACAGCCACGATGTCCCGGACTCGCCCATTCGGGGAAGAATCCGCTTTCAAGATATGTATTCAACAGTCCTTCCTGCATCTTCTCTCCCATTGAAGGATATATCAAATTGACAAACGGGAACAGGCAACGGAACGTATCCCAGAAACCGGTATCGGTAAACATATATCCCGGACGGATTTCACCGTTATAAGGGCTGTAATGTACCGTTTCACCCTTCGCATTCACTTCGTGGAACATACGGGGGAATAATACCGAACGATACAGACAAGAATAGAAGGTACGCATCCGGTTCTCATCATCGTCTTCGACTTTGATACGTCCCAGTACGTCATTCCAAGCTTTACGTCCGGCTTCCTTGGTCTGTTCGAATGTTTTGTTTCCGATTTCTTTCAGATTCAGTTCCGCCTGTTCGGGGCTGATGAATGAGGAAGCCACTTTGGCATGCACCTGCTCTCCTTTCTTTGTCGAAAAACCGATGGCAGCACCTACGTGATTGGATTGCAGTTCAAGATGCGTCTCTACCAGATGGTAGTCCGCCCATACTTTATTAAATGTAAAAGGCTTGTCGAACTCTATCACAAAGTAGTTCCTGAAATTCTGCGGAACACCGCCACTGTTACGTGTCGTATAACCTACAATCTTATTTTCTTCGGGAATCACCTTCACATACGAACCACGGTCGAAAGCATCTACTACCACATAAGCATCGGACGCTTCGGGGAAAGTAAAACGGAAATACGCACAACGCTCCGTCGGGGCAATCTCCGTTGTCATGTTATACTCTGACAGATAAACACTGTAATAATAAGGAGTTGCTTTCTCTGCCTTATGCGAAAACCAGGAAGCACGGCTGTCCTGATCAATCTTCAGCTGTTTGGTCATCGGCATAATGGAGAACTGTCCGTAGTCATTGATCCAGGGACTGGGCTGGTGGGTCTGCTTGAAACCTCTGATTTTGTCAGAAGCATACGTGTAAGCCCAACCGTCCCCCATCTTTCCGGTCTGCGGCATCCAAAAGTTCATCCCCCAAGGCAGTGCAATGGCAGGATAGGTGTTTCCGTTGGAGAGCGAAATCTTGGAGTCGGTTCCCATCAGGGGATTCACGTAATCCACCGGCTGCTTTTGCGCAAAGATAGAGGAGACTCCCAACAATAGAGTCATTGTGATAGACAGTAGTTTCTGTTTATTCATGATATAAGAGTTAAACTATTAATATTAGATTAGCGAGTGTTATTATTCACGTTACAAATTAACGCAATAGAAAATTAATAACTATACTCTAACGTGACAAAAAGCACGTCCGGGCGAGAATGTCAGAGTAGAGAACTAGGAGTCAAACAGAGCACAAATTAAATTACTAATAATCAAACAATTGCCCATAAGAAAATACAAATAGAGTACAAACAAAAACAAAAGCAAGAAAGTAATCGAGATTATGTTCTGTTTACTTTCTTGCTTTTTTCAAAGACTGGTTACTTCTTCATTCTAAACCAACGCTCGCCTGTAGCACTTAGCACATACACCATACTGTCGTTGTCATCATAACTCCAATAGAAGCCGTCTTCCGAAACACAGAAAGAGAGGAATTTACTGTAATCCTGCTGTACACGGTTATAATCAGCCGGATTATTATTCCATCCGAATAAATCATATGGTTCGCCCAAGCTGATGAATATACGACCAGTAGCATTATCTGCTGTCATAGTAACCGCAAAGCCAATATAAGATCCCATACCACTCCACGGACAAGCAATCAAATTCCTCGGATTACGATCATCAAACTCCACACCAGAGTGGAAGATTCCCTTAAAGTCTGCATGAATCTCATCCTGATCTACTATATGGGTCTTCCAACCATCTGCATACCATGCTGCAATATCAGAGGCTTTCCGAGTATCACATACAACATTAGCATTGTCAGTTTCAATTTCACCATTCAAATAGTTGTAATAGAGTTTATTTAAACTTATTCCATCTACCGTCACATTGCTACCCAAAGTCAACACTGCATTTTCATCATTCGTTGTATCAATTATCATCGGATACTCTGTGTGTTTTACCACACCGTTATCTATTGCAGAAATCTTCACTTTCCAATTATTGCTCTCGTCGCAAATAATCAAATAGTGTGCAAGGAAAGAAGAGGATGACCTACGAAATACACCATTATTCAACTCTCCCTTAAGCAAATCCATGGCTTGTGCTTTATTATAAGCAATAATGGCCAATCGTTTTCTCTCCTTAGCTTGTTGCAAAGCTGCAGTTGAGACCGGAGTCAAGATCATTTCTTTGCCATGCGTCTGTCCTACAGCTGTAATTTGTGAATCAGAATACCCCGTAATGACAAATGTCGTCTCCGAGTTTTCGTTCAAATATTGTAGCATTCCTCCATTCAGCAAGGTAAGCAACACCGCTTTTTCCCCCTGGAAATCCAGAGAATAATCTGTTCCAACCTCATTCTTCAACAACGTTTCGTCTGAATCCGATGCTACATTTCCTTCTTCATCAAACTGAAAGTAGAACGTTACTCCTTGATAAATCATTTTCCATCCGTCTGCCGCACACAGCAGTTCTTTTACCTCTGAAGGACGCAAGCGGTCTGCACTCATGTCACCTTCATGTTCCCAGTCTTTCCAAGGTTCCGTCATGCCACAACTATAAAAAACCAGGCAACACAACGACAACATTATATAAATAAGTTTCTTCATGATGTTTTTCTTTTAAGATTTGAAATTAGAAATTAGGTATATATCCTCCCAAGTCCGGTCCCACTCCATAATTCTTGGCTGCTCCCGGCGCACAAATACGTAAGTCAATCATCGGCGGAATCCGTCCGTCATCCTTCACTTTCATCACACCGTCGGTAGTACCTCCCCAAGGATTCCTCATCTTGAAAAGATGAGTATTATCATCCGGCAAGATAAACGTAAACGCATGCCCACTGGTCGTCTGCCAATTTTGATCTACCTGTTCACCGCTTCTTGTAAAACCACCGATCACCAGTCTACCCTGTTTGAGCGACACTTCCACCGCGCGTTGCAAGTCTTCGGCAATCAATGCATTTGCACCGAAACCTACACTTTCCCCGTCGCCGGTAAAGATAGCAGAAACATATTCAGTACCAATACCACCGACATTAGAACTACCTTGATAGATCTGATTCCACTTAATCATAGCCTTTTCGAGAATCGTAGCCCAAGTGACTTCTTTATTTCTGCCGCCTAAGGCACCTAAATCGCCACTATTACCGATAAAATAGTCGCCACCTACACCAACTGATATTTGTTTTCCTTTCGGGTCATACATAGTAACTGTGTATGTTTTGTCCATATTATCCTTGATAATGTGTTTTACGAAACGGGGATAGAGGTATGCCATCGAAGCAATCACCGCACAAGCACAGCAGTCACCTACCCAACGCTGATTTACATCAGACATCATAGGATTTCCATTTGGATAAATGGATACAACATTGAATGTATTCCAAGCCATCTTCGTCCCACCATCTCCAAATGGTTCAGGTTCTTCAGCAGGATCGGCAAGCCATTTCAAGTCTGCTGCCGTAGCTTCTCTGTCATTCTCATGCTGTCTGCCCATCGGAGTTATCGCACTAAACGTACTGGAACCTTTACTAGCAATCAAGTCGTTGATATTCTCCGTATATGAACGCATGGCCACCAGTTTCCATTCAGCTATCTGCGTGGCAGCACCACCATTGTTCGCTTCAACAGAAAGTCTGTAGTAACGATAGGAAGTTGCATTATCCACTTCATAGCTTTTCTCTTCTTTTCTCGCTGCAAAAAGTTGGTTTGTCTGCGCATCCAGTTCTGTCCACGTAGTATTATCATTAGAACCATAGAGTGTCCAATCTTTCGGGTCCATTTCGGGAGTATCGGCAGCCGAGGTCAACGAATAGGCAGTGACAGCCTTACTACTATTTCCATTCCAAGTGATGTTGAAACTACTATGATAAGTAACATACTTCGTGTCAGCATTATCGTCTACCAAACGTCTGATTTCCGAACCGACAGGAGCATCAGCATATTGCGCTATAATTGTACCACTGGAGGGCATATTTGTGTTACCCGAACCAAGTACATAAGAAACCGGAGCATCTTCGTTCGGACCTTCTCCTCCATTATCTCCTTCATCATCGTCGGACGAACATCCTGCCAGACAAAAGGGAATTAGCAGCACCAAAAGAAAAATGATTCTCTTCACTGCATTCACATCGCTACATCTTATTTGAGGTATCTTCATTGTTTTTCTTTTCATTAATTTCTTTCATTCATTCGCAGATCGGACATCCGGAGTATATTACTCCGTTGTCCATCCCAGATTTTGTACCATCTTCGGATTACGACGTACATCTTCGTCAGGAATCGGGAAGAGGTAATGTTTAGGCAAAAATGTACGTGTTTCTACTACTACCTTCTCAAAAAATGCAGGAGCATCCGAACGGAAAGCCATACCATGAATAGGTCCGCCTTCTCCACCTCTATGATATTTAGGATAAATCCAATCATCGCCTACAGCCATATCGGCTACTTTCCAACGACGTACATCAAAGAAATGATTCCATTCGAACATCAGCTCAACCAAACGTTCACGATGAATACGTTTGTCCACTCCGTCACGTGTATCTTCATAAGGAATGCATGCAAATCCATTATCGTCCTTAGTACCTACCGCACCATATCCAGGAATACCGGCACGGGCGCGTATCTTATTTACATACTTAATCGCTTCATTACGTTGGTCACAAGCGCTCAACGTTTCAGCATACCCCAAGTACATGTCTGCCAAACGAAGCAAAGTTGCACAATGCCTGTTAGCCCCGCTACGTCCTTCTTTTGAAGCCATTTTACGCATACCATAACCCGTGTAAGGGGCATCCCAATTGGCATTAGCATAACCGGAATTACCGTTATAAGTCAGTTCTGTGGTTATTTCTCCACGCGGAGTATCTGTCTTCAACCAAGTAGAACCATGGAATGTAATGTTCGTATAAAAACGCGGTTCGCGATTAGCCCATTGTTTCAATGTTTGATTCGAATTGCTCTTGAAGTAGGTTCTGGAAGGAACTACTTCGTCAGTATAGTCACTCGACCATCCCAAATATTCATTAGAAGGTACCCCCTCATATTCCTTATAGTTCGTATCGTCAACAATCCGGCGACCGTCTTTCATAAAGTACAAGTCCACCATTTCCTGAGGTACACCAAATCCCAGACCACCTCTCAAAGCACCATTATTATCATCGTACCCCTTGTGATAAGGCGTGGTTTCGTAAGCCCGGTAATCATGGTCTGCCAAGCGAATGAAAATCTGTTCTTTATTCTCTGTACCGTACAAAACTCCCGATGTCACTTTTCTATAAGATTCATAGAAATCAATCTTTCCATCGGCTGTCTTCTCCGTATATAAAGAGAAAGTGTTACCGTATTCATCAAAGAATTCTTTGTAAGCATCACGTGCAGCCTCCCATTTCGCTTTTTCCTGCGATTTATCTTGCGGAAAGAGTTGCTTGCCACTTTCCGGATTAACGATGGCGGCATAATCGGGATTACAATTGAATAGCGGACTTGCCGCATACAACAACATTTTCGCTTTGAAAGCTTTACATGCAGCTCTGTCTATACGTCCCAAATTGGATCCGTCATATCTATCAGGAAGCTCATTTGCCGCATCATCAAATTCCTTCGCCATAAAAGCCACACATTCATCTACCGTATTACGTTCTTTCAGCAGTTCAGCAGTAGAAATATCCAATGGAATTGGTTCTTCCCCCAAAATCACAAATGGGCCGTAGGAACGGAAAATCATGAAGTAATAGAAAGCACGCAAAGCTCTGGCTTGCGCTTTCCACTGTTTGCGTTGTGCGGCCGAAGCTTCCAAACAACGGTCTACATTCATGATAAATGTACTGGCACGAGAAATTCCTTTATAATACTCGATGTACCAAAAGTTTATCCATGAGGAACCTGCATAGGTGGCTCCGGAAGCCCATTCGCTACCATTATTTCCGTCCCATGAAAGCTTGCATTCCAACGAACCGGTTGTCCAGATCCCCGACATCGTATTCCTTGCAGAACGTTCTAATGTTTCATCGGGCACATAATTATACACATTATTCAAAAACTGTTCTGTCTTCGAGCGATTAGTAAACGTATCCTCCAAGTCATATTGTTCACCGGGGATTGCATCGAAGAAATCATTGCACGAACTAAGTCCGACCACCAAACACAGCGCCAAAGTTCCTATTTTAAATATATTTTTCATATCCTTCTTGCTAACTGATTATTATTAAAAACTTACATTCACACCTACTGAATAAGTACGTACATTAGGATAAGCAGTACCATTATTGGTATTCAACTCCGGATCCCATAATTTGAACTTAGAGAATGTCAATAGGTTGGTGCCCATCACATAAATACGCGCACTCTTCAGGAATGTTTGATTAATCAACTTCTTCGGGAGTTGGTAAGCAATAGTCAACTGTTTCAGACGCAGGAAACTGACATCTTTCTGCCACCATGTGCTGGTTTTCATATTATTTTGATTCGCATTGTTTCCATGATGCAAACGAGGATAGAATACATCCTGATTAGTCGGATTGTCAGCAGACCATCTGTCAGTAATGTTTGCAAACAAGTTCGTAATACCTGAACCATCATTAAAAGGATACATGGCATTTCCTCCCAAACAACGGTCTGCCTTGGCATTTCCGGCAAAGAGCGCACCGACAGAGAAATCACCTAATTGTAAATCTGCACCGAAACCATAATAAATCTTAGGTACGTCACCCTGACCTATCAGACATTTATCATAATCGTCAATTACTCCGTCACCATTTAAATCCTTATATTTGATATCACCCACTTTCGAAATCTGTCCCGGATGCCCTTCACCAAACTGCTTGGCATGGTCCATGATCTCTTCTTCACTAGTGAATAACCCTTCGGCGATCCATCCCCAACGTCCGTTCACGTTCGTTCCTCTTTTTTCCATCCACGGATACTGTACCCGGGGATCATCGTTCTCTATAATTTTATCTTCATTCCATGAGAAGTTACCACGGACAGTCAGGAAACATTTCTTACCGAGTTGCTGTGTATATTCCAATGTAGCTTCAAAACCCTTATTGTCTACCACTCCCAAATTAGCATAAGGCATTTCTACGAACCCGGAATAATCAGGAATAACGCGTCGGGTAATAAAGATGTCTTTACGATGTTCTTTAAAGATATCTAATGTCAGCGAAAGATTGTCTTTGAAAAATTTTAAGTCAACACCTAAGTCTTGCTTGCGGGAAGTAGACCAACCGACATTGGCTCCGTACTTGCTGAACCCCCAACCACCAACACCGTTATTTTGGTCTCCAAAACGATAACCATCTACGCTCGCCATCTGGTCTAGGTACATAAAACGCCGTCCTGTTACAGCATCCGTACCAACTAAGCCATCTGTATAACGCACTTTAAAGTAAGAAACAGTTTCTTGCAAAGATTCCCACCAAGCCTCATTAGAGATAGCCCAGCCAAGACCAAATGCAGGGAAGAAACCGAAACGTTTTTCTGGACTGAAGTTCTCGGAACCATTATATCCAAGATTTGCCTCGAAAAAATAACGGTCGTTCCATGAGTAAGTAGCACGGGCAGCCAAGCCTTGTTGCTTATAGGGCAAAGAACCGATCAGATTATCAGAACTCGAACGGTAAATCTTTTGGTTATAAAGCAAAAGACCACCTATCCGATGCAAACCGAACGAACGGTCGTAATTTAAAGAAGCTTCAAAGTAAGTACTTCTAGAGTCGGAAGCGCCTTGGTCAAATGCAAGATCTTTATGTCCTGTATAGGTCAGTGCATACCGATAATTGCCATCTGCATCAAATACATCGTCATTCCACAATCCGTTTTCGTCTTTAGTTCCGGCAAAATTGTAAGTATCTTCACGTTTGTTATACTTCAGGTCACGACTGTTATGCACGTCGAAAGCCAACATGGCAGAGGCGGTAAGCCCTTTACTCCACTTCCAGAAACCAAGGTCTTGCGTCAAACGAATGTTGGAGTTCAACTGATTTCTTGCTTCATTTTTGTAACCACGACGAGTCAAATCAGCATACGGGTTACGGAGGTCACCATTGGTAGAGATACCTGGTACAGAACCATCAGGCATCATTAATGGCAAATAGACCGGATTAATCTCCATGGCTGACGCAAACAAGTCACTGGTAGATTGCTGCGGATAGTTACCCATAGACAGGAAACCATTGAAGCCCAAATCAATAGTAGTCGTTTCTGTTGGCTTCAAGTTCAAATTAGCGGTATAATTGTAGCGGTCGTAACGGATGTTAGCATCATAGTTCTCCATTTCAGCGGTACGTGTCAGACCTTTTTCATTATAATAACTCAATGAAACGTAGTAAGTGGCATTAGGTACACCACCACGCACACTTACATTTACACGACGATTATGTCCCCAGTCATTGAATAATTCGTTCATCCAATCAACGTTCGGATACAAATAAGGATTGAACATCAGTGGATTATCATTCGGTAGTAATCCATGGGCTTTCTTCGTAGCCTCAATATATTGAGGAGAATATAACATACTGCCTCTAGTATCCATATACGCTTCATTGGCAGCATCCATATACGTAAAGGCATCCGCCATTTCAGGTTTCTTTGTCAATGTCACAAAACCTTCATAGTAGTCTACTGAGAATTGCGGCTTGCCCACCTTACCCGGTTTGGTTTTAATCAGAATTACACCATTAGCACCGCGTACTCCATATACAGCTGTGGCAGAAGCATCTTTCAGCACCGTAAACGACTCAATATCTTCAGGGTCGATATTATTGAAACTACGTTCCACACCATCCACCAATACCAGTGGTTTAGAGTTCTGACCCGCCAGTGTAGAAATACCACGGATCCAAAGATCGGAATCATCATGCCCCGGTTCTCCTGAACGTTGCACAGCTACTACACCCGGCAAACGTCCAGCAATAGCAGAAGATAAATTAGCTGTCGGCATCTTTATATCTTCTATTTTCATAGATGACTGCGCACCTACTACCGATACTTTACGTTGATGTCCGTAAGCCACAACTACCACTTCGTCCAGTGACGATACATCTTCTGCAAGAATTACGTCCAGCACTTTCTGTTTGCCTACTTTTACCTCTTGTGATTTATATCCTATATAGGATACGATAAGAATGGGATTGTTACTCGTCAGTTTCAGATTATACTGACCATTGGTGTCTGTTATGGTACCATTCGTAGTACCTTTTTCCTGAACGCTCACTCCAATGAGCAATTCGCCTTTTTCATCAGACACACGCCCTGTTACAGGAGTACCTTGTGCCCACACTACTGTACTAAATGTTAGCAGTAATGCCAATAGCCACAATGTCTTTGTGTGATGTTTTTCCATTTCAAACAAATTCATGTTACTTTGTTTTTTTTAATTAATACTAAGGTTATCAATCGCCTATATAATTCTTATAAGCGGAGGCAAATTAAAAACTTTTAATATTAAGAATATTCCGCAGAAGTGACAAAATTATGTCAAAATGAAAATGCTCATTCATAGAACAGAAAGGAGAAATAAAGCACATTATAAACATCTATATATCAACATATAGCATTCATTCGTGTACAAATAGAGCACAAGTTTACGTACATTGTATCAAGTTATAATAGCCACCTTTTCGCCACTTTAATTAAAATGTTTATTCGTAAGTAGTAATAAATAAAATCTATACAGACATGAATTCAAATATATCTGTCACCCCAAACGACCAAAGAACAGAAGGAATGAAGGAATCCCGAATCATTAACCGAAAGACTTTGAAAAACTAATTTCTTATCAGTCCAAATTCATTCGTTCTACTGTAGTTTCCCTTTCGTTCCACTATAGTTGGACGCAAGAAGCACTATAGTTCCTCTTGCGCCCAACTATAGTGGAACGAATAAATAAGGACCTCGAAAGACTTAATTATCCGGAATTACTGATCTAAGGATTCGGGTAATACATCCATAAAACTCAATTAGTAAAGAATAAGATAGTGGGGATAGCATTATCGGAGTTGCTCCCGATAATCTTTCGGCGTCATTCCGAATCGGCGGGTAAACTCTTTATAAAAATAGGAACGGCTGGAAATACCAACTTCAGCGATAACATCCTGAATAGAAAGTTCTTCATTCTGCAACAATCGTGCAGCCTTCTCCATCCGATAACTCTTTATCAAGTCACTGGGAGCCGCATTGGATATTTCTTTAAACTTGCGATAGAATTGACGCGGACTCATCGCCATACGGTCGGCAATTAAGGTTGATCCCAATTCTTCCTGGTCAAGATTTTGTTCTATCACTTGCAACAGTTTCCGGATAAAGTCCGCCTGTTCTTCTGTAGTACAAACAATGCGTCCGGCCCAGTCACCAAGCTCTTCCATATAAATCTGCTTTGCCTCCCGAGTACCGTAAATAGCTTTATTGACGGCTTCTTTCAAAAATATAATATCATAAGGAAGTACAATATATGAATCAGCCCACATAATCAATTCACGCTGAATGGACGAACTTACTTTCCAACTTAACATTGGAATAAATGCCGTTTTCGAAAGTTGAGTACGATTCTTATTCACATATTCTAGGAAGTCACTCTCTGCTTTTGCATACATCAACATATCAACTAGTAACAAAGCAGGAGCCGATCTACGTATTTCTTCAAATGCAAGTTGTACACTTTTCACCGGACAAACAACAAATTCATCTGCTAAGAGATCACTTATCAGCCATACCATTTCATCCCTATCCTCCAGCAGAAGAACCGTTTTCTTCCCATGCTCTTCAGTCTCCTTGATGATAGCCGGTTCAAAGGCTAACGTCAATAAATGATCCTTTTCTCTGTCGGCATAGTGAAGCGTGACATTTAGCTGTCTCAAAGCCGCTTGCACAGAAAACAGTAATTGGCGGGTAGTTATCGCCTCTTCTGTTTCCTTACTATCTCTTCTTCCCTCTTCTTCCGAACCGGAAAGTTGCTTATATAATTCCTTCAGAGTATCATCTACAGTAGAGAACTGCAGCAACATCCGTCCTTCCTCTTCCTTTACATCCACTACAATATCCGACTTATGTTTTACTCCGCCAATATAAAGGTAACACCAATAGAGCATACAGCGTAAAGCATTCTTATAAACAGGATAAACAAAGTGTTCTGGTATAGCAAGTTTTACAGAAGATATATCAACGCCCTGTCCTTCCAACACATGCAAGACTTCTATAGAGAGCTCTTTCATGCACATACAACCAGTAATCGCATATTCCGTAGGGAAAAATGACTTAAGTTCCTCTACAGCCAAAGTTCCCGAACGGAAAAGAGTTGCAATAACCGTCTCGTGTACCTGCTCCATAATTCTGAGACGCTGTTCATAAGGGAGATTTTCCGCACGCAACTGATCACAAGAGCGATAAATGGACGTAAAACGATTCAGTAACTCACGATTAAGACTGGCGGACTCCGGTAGAGCTTCATTGCTTTCTGCTGTCAACAGCCGCTGCATCATACGCTTCTGGAGAAAATATTTTCTTAATAAATGAATCAGATAACCGGCTATTAATATGAAAAACAGCAAGTAAATGACATAGGCTACCGTAGAAAGATACCAAGGCGGAAGAATGTACAAAGGGATAGAAAATACCTTATATTCCGTATTAAATACATCTTTCTTATAACGGACCTTTAAAACATAGCTACCCGAAGGTATTTCTAGATACGATGCTTCATTTATACTACTAAACGAGGTCCAGTCTTTATCAAATCCGTCCAGCATATAGGAGTACTCCACATCACCTCCAGTAAGAAAGTCTGGAACAACAAAAGAAAGGGAAAAAGAAGCCTTCGCTCCTTTAAAACTTAACGCTTTGCCACCATCGGTATAATAATCCCCCAGATTAACCTCCTTACGTCCAATCATTAGCTTACGCAATAATATGTTCGGATAGAATTCCGGAGCTGTCGCCACTTCCTTATCCAGATAAAGCAAACCGTCAATGCCTCCAAAGAAAAGACGTCCGGTATAAGGACATTGATAATAGGCATCATCACTAAACTCGCCCACCTGCACACCGGCGGCATAATAATAAGCATGCGAAGAAGTGTTTTTGGGATTATATTTAATAAGTCCACGATTAGTGCCAAGCCATAAAAAACCATTTGCATCCTCCAATATGCCATGAATCATATCATTAAGCAACCCTTGTTCTCTACCGATATAGGAGGCACTGATTTGTTCCTTATTAAAGGTCAAACACACTAGTCCCGATGTTGTTCCTACATACATCCTACCATCTTTAGCACGATGCAGGCTAAGTACATCATCAACAGATTTATGCAATATTTCTTTCAAAGAAATGACTTTATATTCTTCTGTCTGTTTATCAAATCGAATTAACCCTTTTTCCCGGCTTCCCAACCAAAGAATGGAATCTCCTTCAGCTAACATAGGATAAAACATGGTTATCTCTTTTTGTTCATAAAAGAAATGATAACGCTTTTGCGATTTGAGGTGAATCTCCCCTTGTTTCCTCTCCAATATCAATTTACGAAATCCGACCCCAGCCGTAACCGCATAGAGTACACTGTCATTCTCTTCATAGATATCATGTATTTCGATAACAGGATCTGCAGACTTATCCTCAACACAATGCAAGGCTTTATCTGCAAAAGAATAATAAAACAGTCCGGGATTACCCGATCCTACCCAAAAGCCATCCATATAACGGCTTTGTTTTAATGAGTATGCTTGAAACTCTCTATTCCAACGGGTATAAGATGAGGCATCCTGCCTGCCTACTGGAGAGTAAACTGTAGTAGCAGAAGCATCCATACCACCTTCATAATCATGTACATGCAAAAGTCCATCTCCTTTCGTACCAAACCATAATCCGCCATATTTGTCTGTCATGACAGAACGTACCTGCCGACTTAGATTGGATGATAGTTTGCTAAGCATCAGATTAGTGGCTATCGAGTACTTCTTAGCGTACATGACAGCTCCCTGCCCATCAGAAGCTACCCAAAGAATATTCTGATGAGGATCGCGGAAAATATCATATATACGTACATTACGGTCCACCACTTCTTCTTCATATTTTTTCGAGGTGCGCAAACGTACTAAACCATTGGTTTGAAAAGCAATTATAATGTCTTCATAAAAAGGAACAATTCCCACAACTTTCCCATATCGTTGCACCAACGAAGAAAGGTTACGAATATAGATTTTAGACCTTCTGGAAATATCATATACATAAAGATCCCGCTCTGCATCCACAAAACAGAGAATGCCATTCTGATAAAATACATTATCGATAGGTTTTGCATGAAAATCAGAAGATGAAACAGTAGGATGGACAGACAATGTATCCCGGTCAAAGCCATCTAATGAACATTGAATCAGACTACCTGTATTCCGTGGAAAAGTCCATAAGACACCATCATCCGTGACAAAAGCACGCTGATCCATATTCTCGACAGGAGTCTCTATATTTTTGAGATGGACAAACTTTTTATGATAAGTATTATAATAAAAGATTCCTTCATCGCTTACTACCCAAGTATCTCCTTTCGGATTGGAATGCAGATAATAATCACCTGTAAAATCATAATATCCCACTACCTGACGCGAATCTTGCGAAAAACGATTAACTCCCAAATGTGTAGTAATCCACAAACAACTGCTATCTGCCTGCTGAATAGAATGAATGACATTGTTACTCAACGTCTTTTTCATTGAGAAATCAGAACGAAAGACCTCGATACCTTTCCCATCATAACAATTCACGCCATCATAAGTGCCAAACCACATCAGCCCTGCTTTATCCTGATAGAGGCAAAGCACAGCACTATTAGAAAGCCCTTGTTGATAATCGACTTTCCGAAAAAGATAAGCATCTTTACCCGCATCAGCCCAACAGACCAACGAACCAATAAATGTAAAAAGGCATAATATCAGACATCTTCTCATTATATTAATAGCAAGTGTTATTGTTCATGTCTTATTAGATAAAGCGGGAACAAATATACTAAATATAATATAAATGAGACATTAATAAGTAAGAAAAGTAACAAAAGCCATCGGATAGACCATTAGAAAGCTGATACAAATGTTTGGCCTAAATCCAAATATTATTCTACACGCAATTCCCACAAAAAGGGAAGTACGGACGTACGATAAAGAGTTGGATGAAATAGAATCACCATCAAAAAACACGACTTTACCTGATGGTGATTCTATATAAAATCAATGATTTAACTCTAAGATAAATTCATCATCTTCTCTCACAATATACCCCGAACTCTGCAATGGAGGTAGTACCATTAGAGTTTAAGACAGTCATTCGTACCGCATCTCCCCAAACCGTATCGAAACGGTGGATTTTCACACGCAGACCGGTAGGAGCCTTACCTTCGTAAAGGGGTTTCCATGTACCACCCGCACGGTATTCCAGACGGTATTCCTGCAAACGGTCATTGTTACGATCCGTAATAACCACCATATTGAAAGATTTCTCGCGCTCAAAAGTAACCGAATACCAGGGCACTTTCACTTCAGGATTAGAATTCCAGCAGGTCCCGAAATCATCGTCATTGGCAAAGTCCATGATAGCATAGTCACTGCTCCATGTACCTTCGGCAGGCTGATATTTGGCAATGTTGGAAGATATAATAGGAGCATCCGCTTCGGGAACCGTTGCTACACGACCGTCGTTCTTCCACAGTTTACCTATTTCCTTCAGAGCTTTCAAGGCGTTGGCATCCATCAAGCCGTCTCTGTTGGGAGCTACGTTCAGGATAAAGTTACAGTAGGATTTGCCCATCGGGATGATATTATCATTGACCATTTGTGCCGGAGACTTCACAGGGGTAGTCGGGAAACTTTCTTTCCAGAACCAGTTCTGCTGTAACGGCAGGCAAGACAAGGCAGGCAGACGGTTGGTATCTTTCGAGATATGCTGTCCGGCTCCTTGTTCGTAAGACTTGATGTCCGTGTAAAACAAAGCCTCGGCAGGATATTTCGCTGCATTCAAATCCATCACCAGACAGTTGGGCTGGATTGATTTGACCAGACGATAAATATCTTCAAAAGGTACGTCATCGTAAGAGATACGTGACCACGGGGCATCCCAACCGTCAATGATCAAAGCTGTTATTTCACCATAGTTGGTCAACAGTTCGCGAAGTTGCTCCTTGATCATTTCGATATGCTGCGGAGTTATACACTTGGGACGCAGCCGGGCATGCGTATCGAGGATCGAATAATAGAGCATCACTTTCATCCCTTCGGCACGGAATGCGTCGGCATATTCTTTTACCACGTCACGTTTGAACGGGCTGCTCATTACACTATAATCGGTCGTTTTAGTATCCCATATACAGAAACCGCTATGATGTTTCGTTGTCAGACATCCGTAGGTCATGTTGGCTGATTTTGCCGCTTTTGCCCATTGTTTGCAGTCCATCCTGACAGGGTTGAAAAGCTCGGGAGCAGCATCCGGGTCCGGCCAGTCCTCATTAAAGAAGGTCGGCATGTTGAAATGAATGAACATACCACAGCGTAAATCAACGAATTCCTGTTGCAGCTGGTGCAACGACTTAGTTTGAGCATTCAGGCATAACACCGAAGTTACACCCAGGATCATCAGTAAAAACAGTCTTTTCATCATCTATTCATTTATTAATTATTAATTAGTTAAGTACGTTAGCATCATTAGCTTATACTATCTTATTCACATTCATTCTCAGTCTCTCTGATACTTCATCCACATTCCACCTTTCGAAGTGGCTTCCGTATCGGGACACAAAAGATAGATGTAGAATTTATCTCCTGCACTCTGACGGTCGTGACGAACAACAAAAAGCCCTTTCTCATTGAACCAGGTATCTATCAGGTCTTTACAGTAGGCATTTATCTCAGCTACTTCAGTCGCGTTAAGAGTACCGCCGCCGCAAGTCTGTCCGCTGCCGGATATGTTCTTAAACAAGACACGGTCTTTATCGGAATTATTCATCAGGATGCTTGCTCCTTCTTCACTGCTCGGGAAAGCGAGGTTTGCAAACCACCATGTCCAGATAACGAGCGGTCTTTGCTTCGCGCTTCCACTCCATCCGAAATCATAGCTCATGGCATTTATATCGGCGATTGTTCCACCGGAGCTTGTAGCCTGTCCGCCTGTTCCCGCCCATATTTCATCGCAAGCGGCACCATGATCCTGCGCTTTTCCGAGTGTGAATTTTCCTCCGGAAGTCACATAGTCGAAGTCATTGACCGCTCCCTTGTTGGAGGTCAGGGTTACATTTGACATACCGTCTACCGCCACCGCATCACCGGTGCAATCAATGGCTTTGAAGGCATAAGTGGCTCCGTTCACCGATTTAATCTGTTCTACCGGCGTGTCCAGTTTGAAGATTTGCCCTTCTTTCGTCAGTTTAGATTCATAATATTGCGTATGGCCGTTCGCATCGCTTCCATCCTTGTTTTCAATCGTTATTACCTTGACAGAAAGATCATTGACACCATTCAGTACCAAGCCATAATAACCGATAAAATTACCGGAAGCGTCACAGATGGACTGATTATCCAATAAGTTTTTCTCAAAGAGTTCGGTAAAGTCCGCTTTTGAAGCAACTTTACCATCGATGTATGCCTGTGTAGTCGGCTGCAGTTCAATGGTATTGCCGGTAGATTCACCGTATAAGTTCAGCTGTGGTGCCTCTCCTTCTGCCGGAATCTCTGATACGACAAACTTGGTATCTGCAAATTCACTACCCAGGTTTTGCAGATGGACATCGCAATTCTCAATATCCAGTGCCACTTCCTTGCCTTTGGCAGAGAATGATGTTTTTCCTTCTACCGCCATCTCCAGAAAGTCCGAATCCAGTGTCACTGTTCCGTCTTCATGAAACTGGAAATAAAACTCGTGCCCCTGATAGTCAGCTTTCCAACAGCCATCGGCTGTGCCATACAATATTTTTTTAACGGAGGAAGCCTTCAGACGGTCACCATCTCCGTAGCCCACGTCATTCAAATCCAAGGTATTGCAACTCCAAAAGCTCGTGCACAGCACAGCTAATGCAAATAATACTTTCTTCATCATAGTTTTTTTTTAAAGGTTGCTCTATTAGTTATTTTGCAGGAACACTTCCACCTCTGTCTTGTATTCGTTCCAGAGTTCTTCCATCGTAAGGTCCGGGTAGCTCTCCTTCAGGATATACTTCACCGCATCCTCCAGGCTCCACTGGTTGGTCAGTTCGTCCATCAGCACCGTCCACGGCAACATACGTACGAAGTCGCCATTATAAAGACGCAGCCAACTCATAAAAGCACCGGAAGTATTATAGTCAACCTGCCAGACAAAGTATTTATCACTCTGCGGATTCCGGTAAGACTTGGCGATAGCGGCCTGATACTCTTCTTTTTGCGTAGCCAGAATATATCCTTTGCTCGCTACTTTCACAGCGTCCGGCCATCCTTCCTGATACCCCTGTCGGTCACAATCCTGCACACCTTCCATGATATATTTTCCTTGTTTGGGCATCCACTGCACGCAGTGTCCCATCTCGTGCATGAACACATGCTGCATGTCCGGCAGTTTCCACCACGCATCGTTCGGATTGCTTTCCGAAGCCGGATAAACAATACCTCTTCCTTCGTTATGGGTGGGGTAATCTATCGCATACGCTCCTCCGGTCTGGTCTTTCTTGATAAAGACACGCAGTTTGCTGTAAGGGTCGAAAGCCAGATTATAGGGGTCGAATGACATAGCCGCACAATCCATATAATACCATTTCCGGAACTCTTCCTGAGTAGCAGCCTCATCTCCGTTACCTATCAGATTATACAATGCAGAAACGGGACGTATCTCCGAATCACTCTCAAAGGAAATCTGAACTTGTGTCGCCTGGCTGGTTTTAAAATACTGCCAGGCAGCATAGTTCATATCCACTTGAAGTTCATACTTATCCGCCTGATCGCTCAGATTCGTCCAGTCACTTGTCTGCCGGGCACCGTCGGCATCTTTGTAGATAGAACGGAAACGAAGTTCCTCTACACCGTAACGGTCTGTAACCACTACTGTACGATATTTACTCAGACGCAGAGTGGTCGGCTCGTTGCCATAATCCCGCCTTTTCACAGTCAGGTTGCCAAAATCATCGACATTCGGGATCATGACGCGCTTTATCTTTTTGCCGGAGAGCAGGGAGTTGAATTCTACTTCCACTCCCACATATTCATCTCTCTTTTCCCAGCCGGAGTTACTGCCGTCCCACGTGAGGTAAAGTTCATTCAGCACCTCATCATATTTCGCCTCTTTGAGAGGGGCAGCCGCATATCCGGCTACGGTATTCCCGTCTTTCAGTACAGGCTGATAATCTTTATAGATGTCAGGAGTTGCGAAGCTGTCTTCCTCACCGTAGCAGGCAGCCAGTGTCAGTGAGACAAACAACCCGAAAGCTATATCTTTCCAATGTTTCATAATCTTCTTGTTTAAGCGTTATTGTTCGAATATCGTATTACCATCCTAAGTTTTGTACCAGTGACGGGATACGACGGAGGTCATCATAAGGTATCGGCATGAAATATTGCTTTTTCGTAAATGCTACACGAGTCTCAAAAGAGGTCCTTTCGAAGAATGCCGGATAATCCTTGTCCATATTCATACCGTATACTTTGCCTCCTTCGCCTCCGGTGTGATATGCCGGATAGATCCAATGTTCGGGATCATTCTGTCCTTCCGCCACTTTCCAGCGACGCACATCGAAATAGCGGTTCCATTCGAAGACTAGTTCAACCAAACGTTCGCGGCGGATACGGTTCAGCAGATCGGTCTGTGTCTTCGGACAGGTTATTTTGCCGGCTGTTGCGGTAAATGTATATTCGGGAATGCCTGCACGGACACGGATTTTATTCAGATAAGTCAGGGCATTGTCGAGATCGCTGCACATACAAAGTGCTTCGGCATATCCCAAATACATATCTGCCAGACGAAGTACCGGAGAGAAGTGTTTCGAGCCGTTGTTGTTAGAAGCTTTCGCACCCCGACGGATCAAGTATCCCGAATCCGGACAGTCGCCGGAGGCTTTGGACTTGCCGCAGGTTCCGTTTGCACCGTTGGTGAAGTCTGTGCGCATTTCCTCATTGTACTTACCTTCGTTCAGCCAGATAGAGCCGCTATAGGTAATATTCACATAAAAGCGCGGTTCACGGTCTTTCCACTGTTTCAGCACTTTGGACTTATCGGCGTCAAAGTAAAGACGGGAAGGGTTATTGGGGTCATAATATCTTCCGGATGTGAAGTTGTTGGCGCTCGGTATGCCCTCGAATTTGTCATAGCCGGGATCTTCTTCGATGGTCAGTCCGTCTTTCGTAAAGAACAGGTCTACCGTTTCCTGTGTTGTATAATAGCCACCGCCGCCAGTCACGTCAGTATCCTGGAAGTCGGTAAACTTAGGACATACCCAGTAGGTATAGTCGTACAAATCTCTCAGCTTCACAAAAATCAGTTCATCAACAGCTTCCCAGGTTGTGGTGAAAAACTCGCCCGCAGCCCTGCACGAAGCATAAGGGTCTAGTTTTCCATTCGTATAGACCTCGGTCAGCTTGTATCCCTGTCCGGTTGCGAAGGTCATAAACCGTTCATATGCATCGCGTGCCTGAGTCCATTTGGAGTTATCTTCGGTCTGAGGGAAAAGTTGTCTGCCGTCTTTATTCTTGACTGACGCCTGATCCGTATTTCCGTTGAAAAGCGGACTTGCCCAATAGAGGTACAGCTTTGCCTTGAGTGCCATACAAGTGGCGACATCCATACGTCCCAGGTTTGCCTTTCCGGCTCTCTGGAGCAAATCGCCGGAATCAATGGCGCTCTGCAATTCCGTAGCAATGAAGTTTACACATTCGTCTACCGAATTACGTTCTTTAATCAGTTCTTCCAAGGAAGCGTCCAAAGGAATGGGATCTTCGCCAATCAACGGAATGGGACCGTAAAGGCGCAGCAATTCAAAATAATAGTATGCCCGCAATGCACGTGCTTCCGATTTCCACTTTCCACGTGTAGAGGCAGCGGCTTCTGTACATTTATCTACGTTCTGGATGAACGTACTTGCTTTGGCTATTGCCTGATAGTACTTTGAAAAGTATTCACTTGCCTGAGCTGAAGCGGAGTTAAAGGAGCCGTTAGTCCATTCCGCATACGTTTTGTTCCAGCGGTTTGCTCCGTCCAAAGATGCTTCCGTAAAGATACCTCCGTAGGTGTTCGGATGAATGGCATCTGTCACTTCACGCACGTAGCTGTATACATTGTTCAGATATTCTTCCGTCCTTTGCTTGGAGGCAAACGTTTCGTCCAGTCCAAACTGCACACCGGGAATCGGTTCAAAGAAATCACTGCAAGCAGTCAGTCCGACACACATCGATGCAGCCAACAGGTATTGTTTTATTCTATTCTTCATAACGATTATTTGACTTTAGGGTTAAAAACTAAACTTGACTCCGACCGAATAGCTGGATACATTCGGATAAGCTGTTCCATTGCTCGAATTCAGCTCCGGATCCCACAGCTTGAAGTTAGAGAAGGTAAGCAGATTCGTACCCATGAGGTAGACGCTTGCACTTTTGAGGAAACATCTGTCCAGCAGCTTTTTCGGTATATTGTAGGATATGTTCAGTTGCTTCAGACGCAGGAAGCTGACGTCTTTCACCCACCACGAACTTTTCTGAACATTATTCGTGTTGGCGTCACTGCCGACATACATGCGCGGATAGAACACATCCTGATTGGTCGGATCGTCGGGACTCCAGCGGTCGTGGATGTTGGCAAAGACATTGTCACGGCCTTCGTCATCCCAGAAAGGCTTGATACAAATGCCGTCCAAATAGCGGTCGGCCTGTCCGGTTCCCTGAAACAGGGCGCTGATAGAAAAGTCTCCGATCTGTAGGTCGGCACCGAATCCGTAATAGATTCTGGGGACATCACCGCGTCCGATGACGGTCTTGTCATAGTTATCGATCACCCCGTCTCCGTTCAAGTCACGGTATTTGATATCGCCTACATGTACTGTCCCGAACTGGGTAGCATGGTCTTCAATCTCCGCCTGACTGGTAAAGAGCCCATCGGCTATGAATCCCCAAGTCGCATTTACATTCGTACCGCGTGTCTCCATCCAAGGATAGTCTACCGGCGGTTCGTCGTTCTCTATAATCTTGTCTTTATTGAAAGTCAGATTGCCACGTACCGTAAGGAATGTCTTCTTACCCAGCCGTTGTGTATAGTCCATCGCCAGCTCTATACCTTTATTTTCTACGACACCCAGATTAGCATAAGGGTTTTCGATCCATCCGGCGTAGCTGGGGATTGTACTGCGTTGCAGGAAGATGTTGTCGCGACGTTCCTTGAAAAAGTCGACTACAAAGGACAGATTATCATTCAGGAACTTGATATCGATACCCAAGTCTTGCTTTCTGGATTTAGACCAAGTGACATTTACACCATACTTTTCTTCTCCATAACCGTTGGCACTTGTATAATTGGTTCCGAACATGGTTCCTGTCAGACCGGTGAACACCCCCTGATACATGAAGCGTCTGCCTGTTGCGGTATCACTGCCGACCCATCCGTCCGTATAGCGGAATTTGAGGAAGGAAATGTATTTGCGGACCGGATTCCAGAAAGATTCATTGGAGACTGCCCATCCCAGACCAAAAGCAGGGAAGACACCATAACGCTTGCCCGGACTGAAGTTCTCCGAACCATTGATACCGAGATTGAATTCTGCGAAGTAACGGTCGTTCCATGAATAAGTAGCACGTCCGGCAAAACCGCGTTGCTTGTAAGGCATACCGCCAATGACATCCGTCGCATTCAAATCCCAATATACTTTCTGATTGTAAAGCAACAGACCTCCTACCCGATGAGCACCGAAACTACGGTCATAGTTCAAGGATGCTTCTGTATACACCGTGCGGCTGCTCCATTGCTCCGGTGTCTGAAGTGACAGGCTACCATCCGCTTCTTTCAGCACCGAGTAGAGGTAATCGCCTGTTTCTTCATCAAACAAGGTGTCTTCTATCCAGATTCCGTTTTCGTCCGTTTTACCGGCAAAGGTGTACATCGGTTCATTCCGGTTATACTTTCTCTTACGTGAATTGTAAGTATCGAAAGCTACCATGGCAGAAGCGGAAAGTCCTTTGCTCCACTTCCAGAAATCCAAGTCCTGCTTCACGCGGATATTAGAATTTAACTGGCTGGAAAATTCATCATAATAACCTCCGCGAGCCAGCAGACCGTAAGGGTTGAACTTTTGCTGTGAGTTGATACCGGACACGGTACCGTTGGGCAGCAACAAAGGATAAATAACCGGATTCACATCCATACAGGCTGCGTACAGCGAACTGGTGCTGCTCTGCGGATAGTGTCCCTGTCCCAGATAACCGGAAAAACCCAGATCAACCGTCGTCTTGGAAGTCGGCTTCAGATTCAGGTTGGAGGTGAAGTTATAACGGTCATACTTCATCTGAGTATTGTAGTTCTCCAGCTTGAAGTTGCGGGTCATACCGGTTTCTCCGTAGTAACTCAATGAAGCATAATAGTTTGCATTAGGTACACCACCACGGATATTAATATTCCCGCGACGGTTGTGTCCCCAGTCATTGAACAGGTTATCTGCCCAGTCGATGGCCGGATACAGGTAAGGATTATACAATCGGGGATTGTCATTCGGCAATAAACCGTTGGCCTTCTTTGTCGCTTCAATATAAGCAGCCGAATATTTAAGTGTACCGCTTGTATTCATCTGCGCCTCGTTGCGTGCATCCATGTAAGTGTAGGCATCTGCCATATCTACTTTCTTGGTCAGGCGGGTAAAACTTTCGTAATAGTCCACACTAAACTGCGGTTTGCCTACTTTACCGGGTTTGGTTTTCACAATCACGACTCCGTTGGCACCACGTACACCATATACTGCAGTTGCGGAAGCGTCTTTCAGCACTGTAAACGATTCGATATCTTCAGGGTCGATATTGTTGAAACTACGTTCTACCCCATCAACGAGCACAAGGGGACTGGAACTCTGTCCGAGCAAGGAAGATAAACCACGAATCCAGATATCCGATTCATCGTGACCGGGTTCGCCGCTACGCTGAACGGCAACCACCCCGGCAATGCGTCCGGAAATAGCAGAAGACAGACTTGCAGCAGGCATCTTAATGTCTTTCACATCCATCGTAGACTGAGCGCCTACCACGGATACTTTACGCTGATTGCCGTAACCCACTACTACCACTTCATCCAGTGACGACACATCTTCCACCAAAACGACATCTACGATTTTTTGCTTTGCTACCTTTACCTCTTGCGGCTTATATCCTATATAAGATATGAGCAGAATAGGATTCCCTGTTGAAAGCTTCAAGGTATACTGACCATTCATATCGGTAATGGTACCATTCGTTGTACCTTTTTCCTGAACACTCACCCCTATGAGCAGTTCTCCTTTTTCATCAGAGACACGGCCTGTGACGGAACTTCCTTGCGCCCATACTGTTACACTACACGTAAGTAACAATAGCAGTAGCCATAATGACCTGATGCGATGTTTTTTCATTCCAAACAAATTCATACTACTTGTTTTTAATTAATAATAATAAGGTTACCAAATACGTTTAATACGTTGACGCAAATTAAAGGAATAACCAAAGAAATGAGATACTCCTGTGCGCCAAAAAACAGAGAAGAGAAAAAATGTCTGTTTAAAGTACAGATGGTAAAATAGAGTACTGGATAACACCCTATATATCAGAATAATAAATAATGGAAAACAAAAGAGAGTACAAAGGAGACCAACCTTAAAAAGCAGCACAGATCAGCATGGGAATTTATTTCTTGGCAACTAATACCAGACCGCTTCCTGGCTGTTCACTCCTGATTTTTATGAGTGTCATTCCCTAAAAGCTTCTCTCTATATACCTTAGGAGTTACGCCAAACTTACGGGTAAACTCTTTGTAGAAGTAAGCACGACTGGATATACCTACATCGGAAATTACATCCTGAATAGACAGTTCCTCGTTCTGCAACAAACGGGCGGCCTTCTCCATCCGGTAATCTTTAATCAAATCGCTGGGTGACATACCCGAAATCTCCTTAAACTTCCGGTAGAACTGACGGGAACTCATCAACATTTGTTCTGCCACAAACGTGGAGCCCAAATCTTCACGATCCAGATTCTGCTCCATGACCTGCAAGAACTTCCTGACAAAATCCGCCTGCTCCGTAGTGGTACAAACAATAGAATCTGCCCAGCCTTCCAGGTCTTCCATATAAATCTGTCTGGCTTCCCGCTTGCCATAAATCACTTTATGGATCGTTTCTTTCAGGAATGGTATATCATAAGGAAGAACAATATAAGAATCTGCCCATAGAATCAACTCCCGCTGCATAGACGCACTGACTTTCCATGTCAACATCGGAATAAACGCTGTCCTCGACAACATAGAACGATTCTTATTGACATACTTTATAAAAGTACTTTCCGCATCGGCATACATAAGCATATCCACCAGAAATAAAGTCGGTGCGGACTTATGCATCTCGTCAAATGCCAACTGCACACTCCGCACTGAACGGACTTCATACTCATCGGAAAGTAACGCACTGATCAACCAGACGATCTCTTCCCTGTCTTCCAACAACAAAACTGTTTTTCTCACTTCATTCTGCTCTGCCACAACAACCGGATCAAATGTGATAGTCAACTGATTATCCTGCCCTACAGGGGTTATATAGCGCATCACACTATTCTGCTGCTTCAATGCAGAAAACACGAAACGTTGCATGGTCCGTATCCTGAACATATCATCCGAATCTTTCGCCCTGATAGACAAGAGTTCTTCTCCGGACAATACATCCTTCAATCCTTTCACTGTTTCATCCGGAGAAACAAATGTCAGCATCATACAACCTGCTTCTTCTGTCACCGTCACCGATACCTTCTCTGTCTTACAACTGGAAATATAAAGGTAACTGAAATAAAGGATACAACGTAACGCATTCTTATAGGCGGGATAAGTGAAATTTTCCGGAATGTCTAACTGTATCGAAGAGACATCATGGCCTTCTTTTTCAAGTACTTGAAGCACCTCTTCCGCCATCTTCAAAAGAGACAAACGCCCCGAAACCGAAAAATGCAGCGACGACAACAAACGGAAACATTCATCACCCAACCCACACCCAAAGAGCAAGGACATCACGGATTCACGAATCTGACCTATTTTCTCTGCATGTCCTTCAGAGGAGATATTCTTGTCGTTTAGCTGATCACAAGCCTGATAAATGAGAGTACAAGTATTGAGCACCTCACGCGCCTGATAACTATCCGCCGCCAGAGATATATTTCGATTTTCCGACTCCAGCAGTTTCTTCATCATCCGTTCATGACGAAAATACTTGCGGAAAAGATGAATCACATACATTACCAATACGATACCCAATAGTATATAAACAATGTACGCATACACTGTGCGATACCAAGGGGGCAGAATGTGTACGGGAATCGTGAAGGTCTTGTATTCTGTAGCAAACACATCTTTCTTATAGCGAACCTTAAACAGATAATCTCCGGACGGGACGCTGAAATAGGATGCTTCATTCACACTGCTGAAAGCTCCCCAGTCCTTATCATAACCTTCGAGCATATACGAGTATTCCACATCGCCACCACTGGCATAATCAGGTACAACAAAGAATAAAGAAAACGAAAGATTGGCTCCCTGCATCCGCAGCCCTTTCCTGTCCGGCAAATAATGGTCTTGCAAATTGACAAATGTCTTTTCTATGATCAGCTTACGCAATAATATTTCCGGATAATATTCCGGTGCTGCCGACACCTTCTTATCAAGGTAGAGCAATCCGTCGATTCCTCCGAAGAAAAGACAACCGGTATATGGACAACGGTAATATGCATCATCGCTAAACTCTCCTATCTGAATGCCTCCGCTGTAATAATAGGCATGAGAAAATGAATTTTCCGGATTGAATTTGATCAGTCCGCGATTCGTACCCAGCCACAGCAGCCCGTTGGCATCTTCCAGAATACTATGAATCATGTCATTAAGCAACCCTTGTTCACGACCGATATAATCCGCTTCCAGTTTGCGTTCTTTAAAAGTAACGCGCACCAAGCCGGAGGTAGTGCCCACATACAATTGCTCTCCATGCCAGTGCAAACAGAGAATATCGTCAACAGATTTATGCAGAATCTCATTCAGGGAATAGATCTGATACTCTTCCGTTTTCCGGTCAAAACGTATCAATCCCTTTTGCCTGCTTCCCAGCCACAACAGGGAATCTCCTTGTGGCACCATACTATAAAAGAGGTTAAGCTCTTGTTGCTCATGGTAAAAACGATAATTCTTCCACGATTTGATTTGAACGTCCTGCTTACTGTTATCTACTATTACTTTATAAAAACCTTTACCCGAAGTCGCCAGATAAAGGACACTGTCACTTTCCTCAAAGATGGAATGCACTTCTGCCACTTCTCCTCCAGTTCCTGTTTCCCTATTTGAAAGTTCATGCAACTTTCCATTATCAAAAGAATAATAGCACAAGCCCGAAGAGCCGGTTCCAACCCAGAATCCATTCCTATAACGGCTCTCCAACATGGAGTATACCTGAAATTCCCTGTTCTGCTTGACATACGACATCGCATTCTGCTTTTTATCCAGCGAGTAAACCTCTGTGTTGGATGCGTGTACCCCGTCCCGATAGTTTTTCACATGCAGCAGCCCGTCTCCCTTTGTTCCAAACCAAAGTCCCCCGTATTTGTCGGTCATTATCGACCTTACCTGACGGGTCAAATTAGGTGAGAAACTGTTTAACATCAGATTAGTGGCAATAGAATACTTCTTGGAATACATAATGGCTCCTTGCCCGTCGGTTCCTACCCACAGTACCCCTTGCCGGGAGTCATTATAAATACCATAGATACGCATATTCTGATCGATAATCTCCTCTGCATACTTTTGAGAAAGACGCAAGCGAATCAGACCATTCGTCTGGAATGCGATAACAATATCCTCATAGAAAGGTACAATTCCCGTTATTTGCCCATATTTATGAACCATCTCACCAATGTTACGGATGTAAATCTTAGACTTTCTTGATATATCATACACAAAAAGATCATAATCCGAATCATAGAAACAGAATACACCATTCTGATAGCAGACATACTGTATCTGCTTGGAGTGAAAATGTGAGGGAGTAGTAGTGAGACGCGTAGACAAGGTATCCTGATCGAAAGAGTTTAAAGAGAAACGATACAGGTCACCGCTTTCATAAGGGAAAAGGTATAATTCACCTTCGTCGGTAACAAACGCGCGAACATCTACTTTCAGCATTTTAATATCGGGCATCGGAATCCGCACAAAACGGCGATGGTGGGTATTGTAATAGGCAATCCAGTCATAACTCAACGCCCATGTATTACCTGCATGGTTGGAATGAATCACGAAATCAGTGTCAAATTCGTAATTGCAGATTACCTGCCGTGAATCCTTCGAAAAACGATTGGCTCCCAAATGTGTAGTTATCCATAAGCAACTGCTGTCTGCCTGCTGAATAGAATGAATAATGTTATTGCTCAGCGTCTTTTGTTCCGAAAAGTCTGAACGAAACACTTCCATACTTTTCCCATCGTAACAATTTACCCCATCATAGGTACCAAACCACATCAATCCCTCATTATCCTGAAAAAGACAAAGTACAGCGCTATTGGACAATCCCTGCTGGTAGTCCACCTTTTGGAAAAGATAGGCATCCTTTACATTGTCAGCTATGCTAATCAATGGACAAATCAATGTGATAAAAACTAGAATCAGGCGTATTCTCATAGCATTTTGGAAAGTAATCAGATAATAATATGCACAAAGGTATATTTTCGGTAGCAAATTACCAAAAGTTTTTTTCGCCTTCAGCGGTTACAAACCTCACATTAACAAATAGGTATCTCAGAAAGACATGAAAAAAGGGAGGACTCGTTTATTAGTCCTCCCTCTCTTTATTATGCTTAAAACAAATTGTGCTGTTACTTGGCTAGTTCATTGATTACATCCATAATCTTCTGACCGATCTCTTCAGCAGCTTCCATAGTCGAAGCCTCGCTGTACACACGGATGATCGCTTCCGTGTTGCTCTTGCGCAGGTGCACCCACTTATCAGCAAAGTCTATCTTCACACCGTCGATGTCATTGATTTCTTCGTTCTTATAGATTTCCTTTACTTTAGCCAGGATAGCATCCACATCGATTTCCGGTGTCAGGTCTACCCGGTTCTTGGCAATGAAATAAGGAGGATAAGTAGCACGAAGCTCGCTCACCTTCTTTCCTTCGTGAGCCAGATGGCTGAGGAATAAAGCGATACCTACCAAGGCGTCACGTCCGTAATGGCTGGCAGGATAGATCACTCCACCGTTTCCTTCACCACCAATTACAGCATTAGTTGCTTTCATCTTGGTGACTACATTTACTTCTCCTACAGCAGAGGCGCTATATTCCATACCGTATTTGCGGGTTACATCACGCAAAGCACGGGTAGAACTCAGATTAGAAACCGTATTGCCCGGAGTATGCTTCAATACATAATCGGCTACAGTAACCAATGTATATTCTTCACCGTACATGACACCGTTCTCGCAGATCATAGCCAGACGGTCAACATCCGGGTCTACAACGAATGCAACATCCGCTTTTCCACCTTTCATCAGGTTCATGATGTCACCCAGGTTTTTTTCAAGTGGTTCGGGGTTATGCTGGAAGTTTCCGGTAGGTTCACAATAGAGTTTCTCTACATGTTTCACACCCAGACGTTCCAGGAGTTCCGGAAGGATAATACCTCCTACAGAGTTTACACAGTCGATAGCTACACGGAAATTCGCTTTCTTGATAGCTTCCACATCTACCAGTTCGAGAGCCAGTACGCTGTCGATATGTTTTTGATTATAAGTCAGGTCTTTGCGGTAAGATCCCAAGTGGTCTACATCGGCATAGTCGAATTCCTCAGCCTCAGCAATACGAAGTACTTCGTTGCCTTCTTCCGCATTCAGGAATTCTCCATGTTCATTGAGTAGTTTCAGTGCGTTCCACTGTTTGGGGTTGTGAGAAGCTGTCAGGATGATACCGCCACAGGCGCCTTCCATCGTCACAGCCAGCTCGGTAGTCGGGGTAGAAGCCAGATCGATGTCTACAACATCCCAGCCCATTCCCATCAGTGTGCCGACAACTACGTTTTTTACCATTTCACCTGAGATGCGGGCGTCGCGTCCCACTACAATTTTGTTGCTTTGTGCCTTACAGGTCTTACGAATCAAAGTAGCATAAGCCGAGGTGAATTTTACAATGTCAAGCGGATTTAGTCCCTCACCCGCTCCTCCGCCAATAGTTCCGCGGATTCCAGAGATAGATTTGATTAGAGTCATAGGTCTTTTAACTAAGATTTATATGGGGGTTAATTCAGTGCTTTGCTGAATGTCCAAATATCATAATAGTATGGATTGACGTATTGTTGTGCTGATGAATGTCCTACCTTGGAAGGAACGATCAAACGTACGTGAGCGTAGTTGCGCACAAAAGGTAGTGCAAGCAGCCAGCCTGCAGGTACTGCTGTTGACTGATAATAACTTGCCCAGTAATAGTCCATTTGTATGAAAGTACCGTACACATAGCTGCCTTCGGCTACATAACGGAATACAGCGGGATTCGTGTAAAGCTGATTTGCATCTCCCCACTCTTCGAGGAAGACATTGAAACAGGTAGTGTCGCGTGTCATTATATCTTCTTCGATATAACGGACGCAGATTTCATTGTTGTTAGCGAAAGTATCCGTTTTGTTCTCGGCACTTCCACGATCTACAATCTGCATATATACACCATCGGAGAGGGCAACGTATTCGTTCCGGATCAAATCGGTGACAGTATCATTCTTCTCAAATTCGTCCTGTGAAATGATCTGGATTCTTTTATCTTTGATGAATTTATTCACCGCATTCTTTTCGTCCTCCAACATTTCAGCGTAAGTCTTTGAATCGTCGCACGCCTGGAATATACCTCCGGCTGCCAACAAAGAGAGAAATAAAAATACAAGTTTCTTCATTATCTGTTATTTAGCTATATTCTGCACAAATGTATCTCAAATTCATTGAAAGATGAAAGGGGAAAGTTGAAAGTTGGTAACTTTTAACCTTTCTCTGTCTACTTTTAACCTTCCATTCTTAGCTTTTGGCTGTCAACAAAGGTTTATATTTCTCCAGTGCCTGTTCGAAAACGGCTTTCGCCTCCTCTATCGTTCCGAAAAATTCACCGCCCGAAGCATTCAGATGACCGCCTCCGTTAAAAAATTCGGCTGCAAGCTGATTGCATGGGAAAGTACCGACCGAACGGAGCGAAATCTTAATCATTGGCTTTTCCGTATCTTCCCGCAAGAAACAGGAGAAACATACGTTCTTAATGGTAAGGGGAATATTCACAAACCCTTCGCTGTCACCTTTTATATAGTCAAACTTACTTTGTTCTTCCTTTGTCAGCGATATCAATGCGGCATTGTAATCTGAGTAAACCACCATATTTGACAACACATACCCCATCAGACGCAGGCGGCTCTCTGAATATGTATTGTATACTTTACGGTAGATATCATCTTTATCAATCCCTTTGGAAAGGAGTTCGCTGATGATAAAATAAATCTCGCGATTGTTGGAATTGTAGGTAAAGCCACCTGTATCCGTCATCATACCGGTATAGATACATTCTGCTCCTTCCTTTGAAATATCACTGAAGTAGCCCATACGACAAATCAGACGGAATATCAGTTCGGAAGTGGAAGATATCTTAGGATAAGACATGGTAATCTTACAGAATTCTTCGGGATAAAGATGATGGTCGATCATCACTTTGCGTGCCGGAGAAGCTGCCACGGCATCCGCCATCTCATCAATACGCTTTAAGGCATTAAAGTCCAGACAGCAAATCACATCAGCTTCGGCAATCAATTTGTCCGCAAAGTCCTTATAGCGGTCATACAAAAGGATCTCCTTGCTGCCCGGCATCCAGCGGAGGAAATCGGGGAAAGCGTTAGGAACAATTACATTTACTGTCTTCTCCTGTGAATCCAGGAAGTGATAAAGCCCCAGTGAAGAGCCGATAGCATCGCCGTCGGGCGACACGTGAGAAACGATTACTATTTTGTCAGCGCGCTCAAACCACTTGGTAAAGTGGTCGATTTTTGCCTGTTCTATTACTTTAGTCAACATACCATATTCTTTTTCGAGTTGCAAATGTACGATAATTCTTCGTACTTAGAGCAAAAACCGCACAGAACCTTCTTCAGACAGAGTGATAAAATGCAGATGCAGTCTCTTACATTCCTCCCGGAAGAACTGTTTGCGATCATCGGAAAGGGAAGCATCCAACAGGATACAAGATGGAGAAAAGAGTCCGGTAAGTTCTTCCAGACGACCGTTATAGCCTTTGCATAAGTACATATAATTAATAAATAACGGTGAAGCGGCAGATTTGTTCCGCCATCGATTATCGGTCACCATACAAATACGGTAGCCATGATAAAATACAATCTGCTGATGACGACAGAAGTCAACGTTCTGACAATCAGCCGTTACTTCTATTGGAGGCAGAAGTTGATGACGTCTCCAATAATTAGCCGCTACAGCCTGCAAACGGCGCTTATCAGAAAGGGTATCGGCATAGTTCAGCCAAGAAGTCCCATCCTCAGCAATACAATGAATCGCCGGACAACCACGGACATTGTAAAATACAAGGCTCGGACAAGGACGGTCATACCAGCGCATGACCGTGTGATAAATGCCCAGACACAACAGGCAGGAAAAGCAAACAACAAGATTCCTGAACCTTCGGGTCTTCAAATAATAAAGAAAAAGCAACAAGAAAATGTAGATGCCCAACACCTCCAGACGATAAAGCCAGATACCATCCAAGGAAGCATAAGGAAGTTGCTCAACCCACCGGACAAAATCATTCAACACTTTCAACAGGAATCTGACTGCTCCCGCCATAACAAACTGAACGGCAGGCAGTGGAGTCAGAAGAAGCATAAGAACGGCAGCATACAAAGTTACAGTCACCAAAGGTATGACTACTAAATTAGTCAGCAGAAAATGAGTGGAGAAACGGGAGAAATACAGCATTACAAGCGGAGCAGTTCCTATTTGCGCAGCTATCGATACACTCATCAATCCCCAAACATATTTTCCTATCCTGCTCTTCACAGGCAACAACTGATAGACCGGTTTCTGAATCATCAAAATAGAAAGTACAGCTAGAAAAGATAATTGAAAACCAACATCGAACAACCAAGCCGGATTGACCAACAGCATTACCCATGCGGTAGCAGCCAGTGTATTCAGAGTCAATGATTGGCGTCCGAACAGTTCCGCTATTGCCAAAACCGAGAACATACTTACCGAACGGACGACAGACGGTGACAGACCGGTAAAAAAGGCAAAAGACCATAATAAAACAAGGAGCAGAACGGAACGGAAATATCGCCCTGCCTGCCACTTCCTTGCTAGAGGTTTCAAAAGGAGGAAAAGCAAAGCATACAAAAGCCCTATATGCAGGCCGGATAGAGCCAAGACATGACTGGCACCGGATACTGAATAACTTTCACGGATAGAGTCACTTAAATCGGTCTTCTCACCCACGGTCAACGCTGAAAGCACAGCCAGTTCATCTCCTTCAAATCCCAGCTTCCGATAAAGGTTTATCACCTTTTCCTGACAAAACATCGCAGTATACCTGATAGATGGTGACCATAACGCCCATTTCCCGGATGCTACGTACCCCGTTCCACTAATGCCATGACGCATCAAATAGCGGGCATAGTCAAACTCATCAAAGTTTCCTCCGTTAGCGGGTGGAGCAATGCGGGCAGATACCAGCAGTTCATCTCCTATCTTTAATTGTTTATCCCCCAGTTTCAATAAAGTAAACAATGAATCTTTCTGCAAATAAAGAATAGCCTTTCGCCCTATCGGACATACCCCTGACGAATCTCGCAGCTCTTTAAGCAATACCCTACAGAGCAACGTCCGTTCTTTAGTCTCCGGAGTATCCGTTAGTCGTACCCGATAAACCGCTTCCTTCTCCGGAAAGTCATATACCGTTTGTTTTAATTGACAAGTAATGCCTAGCCACCCGCCTGCGAAACAAAGTGCAAAGACAGATATTCCAAAACACCACCGAAGTGAACGCCGTTTCAGAAAATAGAGGGCAATGCACAGTCCGGCAAAGAGACCAAAGTTCAGAATACTCCAAAACAGTTCCGTCGATTGATCAAAGAAGCAATCTCCACAAAAAACGCCTGCTATCCACGGGATAATCAGGCGTATATAAGGATACTGATGTAAAGAGGCAGTATTCAATGTGTCCGTTACAACTTGTGTAACTGGCGGATCATCTCTTCCGGGTCCGGTGCTCCGAAGACAGCATTGCCGGCTACCAGCACATCCGCTCCAGCTTCCACCAGTCGGGCACCCGTTTCCAAATTCACACCTCCATCCACTTCAATCAATGCTTTTGAACCGGCCCGTTCTATTAAAGCACGCAATTCACGGACTTTCTCTACAGAATGCTCAATGAACTTCTGACCGCCAAAACCCGGATTCACACTCATGATAAGTACCATATACACATCCTGAATGATATCCTGCAATAAAGCAACAGGAGTTGCCGGATTGATTGTCACTGCCGGCTGCATTCCAGCTTCTTTGATTTGCTGAATCACCCGATGAAGATGCGTACAAGCCTCATAGTGAACATTCATCGTATGTGCGCCCAACGCTTTCACTTCAGGGATAAACTTCTCCGGATTGACTATCATCAGATGTACATCCAACGGTTTGTCCGTCAACTTTGCTACATACTTCAGCACCGGGAAGCCGAATGAAATATTAGGAACAAATACTCCATCCATTATATCAATATGTACCCACTCCGCTTCGCTGCGGTTTATCATTTCAATATCTCTCGCCAGATAACCAAAGTCGGCAGAAAGGATGGAAGGAGAAATAATCGGTTTCATCATTCTATTGTTTTAAGTTCTAAGTTAGCTTGACCGTGGTCAGTTCATTCTATCAATTCATTTTATATCCATCCGACAAGCGGAATCCACGAAGTAATTCATCGGTCTTCAGACGTTTCTTGCCGGGAAGCTGCAAAGAGAGGACAGAAACAAATCCATCGGGCACAGCCACCTTTATATATTTCTTGCCATCCGTCACAACTGTTCCGACAGGCAACTGATGTGCCTCATAAATCTTCTCGCTCTCAAAAATCTTCATCACCACCGCTTCTCCTTCCGGACTGACCAACTCACTCCATGCAGCAGGATAAGGCGACAGACCACGAATGAAATCATACACCTTTTTCACCGGAGAATTCCAGTCAATCCGGCAAGTCTCCTTAAATATCTTCGGAGCGGGACGTAGTTCGCCCACCACTGCCATATCTTCCTGAGCAATTGGTTTCACCGTATCATTCAAGATCGCATCCACGGTTTCGAGCACCAGCTTACCACCGAGGATCATCAGTTTATCGTGCACCACTTCCACATTATCCGTGTCGGCAATGGGGACACGTACTTGCTGAATCACTTTTCCGGTATCAATCTCGTGTTGCAGGAAGAAGGTAGTGATACCAGTCTCCGTATCGCCGTTGATAACCGCCCAATTGATAGGAGCAGCACCCCGATACTGAGGAAGCAACGAAGCGTGCAGGTTGAAAGTACCCAACCGCGGCATATTCCAGACCACCTCCGGCAACATACGAAAAGCAACCACAATCTGAAGATCAGCTTTCCACTCACGAAGTGCCTGCACAAAAGCCTCATCCTTCAGTTTCTCCGGTTGCAGCAACGGCAAGTTCTGTTCGAGTGCATATTGCTTGACAGGAGAATATTGAATTTTGTGTCCGCGTCCGGCCGGTTTATCGGGCATCGTTATCACGCCTACCACGTTATAACCACCCTCTACCAACTGACGCAGGGCCTCCACCGCAAAATCGGGAGTACCCATATAAACGATCCTTAAATCTTCTTTCTTCATAATCTTCTTATTATCTTCGTAGAAGTTATCTGCATAGTAACCTGGCTCCGGCACCTTGCCGGTTAATCTTCAGAAAAATGTACCAGTACTTGGCGGTATGAGTTAAATATCTTTGATTTGGAGACAAATCCCTGATATCGTCCTTCTTCGTCCACTACCGGCAGATTCCATGCTTTGGTATCATCAAACGTCTGCATCACTTGTTCCATTCCATCCGTATCGAATATCTTGGCAGGAGCAGATGTCATTAATTTATTAACAGTAAAACGGTGATAAAGTTCTTGCCGGAACATGATGTTGCGGATATCGTCGAGCAGGACAATTCCCAACAATTCGCCGGTCTTTTTATCCGTCACCGGAAACATATTACGGTGGGAAGCGGCAATGGCTTTTACCAACTCTCCCAAGTCCATTTCCGGATGCACGGCTACAAAATCTTTCTCCACCACATTCTCCATCTTCATCAAGGTCAGCACTGCCTTATCCTTATGATGTGTGAGGAGTTGACCGCGCTTGGCAAGACGCATGGAGTAAATACTATGAGGCTCGAAAGCTATAATCGTTAAATAAGAACTGACAGACACAATCATCAACGGCAGGAACAAATCGTAACCTCCGGTCAGCTCGGCTATCAGGAACACTCCTGTCAACGGAGCGTGCATAACCCCACTCATAACACCCGCCATTCCCATCAAGGCGAAATTCTTTTCGGGCAGATAGGCGGAAAAGGCAAAGTCATTGCTGAAATGAGAAAACACGAATCCGGCAATACACCCTAGATAAAGCGAAGGAGCGAAAATACCACCACACCCGCCGCCACCGTTCGTCGCACTGGAAGCAAACACTTTCAGCAAGATAATCAGCATCAGATAAACCTGCAACAGATTACCATAGCCGTAGAACATAGAGTTGTTCATAACCGTGTCCCATTCCGCTGCCGAAGTTCCGTTCAGCAGAAGTTCGATTGTATCATAGCCTTCACCGTAGAGCGGAGGAAAAAGGAAAATCAGCACACTCAGCATCACACCGCCAAAAGCAAGTTTCTGATAAGGGTTCTTGAGTTTTCCGAATACCCCTTCAATGGAGTTCATCGCCCGTGTGAAGTAGAGAGAAATCAGTCCGCAGAAGATTCCCAGCAAGATCACGTAAGGGATACGTTCCAGTTCGAAAGCCTGGTCGAGGTTGAACTTGAACATAGCCTCCGTTCCGGTTGTGATATAGGAAACAGTTGCCGCAGTCACGGCGGAAATCAGCAAAGGAAGCAGAGAAGACATCGTAAGGTCGATCATCAACACTTCCAGCGTAAATACCAGCCCGGCAATCGGGGCCTTAAAGATTCCCGCAATCGCCCCTGCCGCGCCACAGCCGACGAGCAGCATCAGCGTGCGATGTTCCATCTTGAAAACACTTCCCAGATTGGAGCCGATGGCCGAACCCGTCAGCACAATCGGTGCCTCCGCTCCAACCGATCCACCGAAGCCGATCGTGATGGCACTGGCAATTGTAGACGACCAGATATTATGTCGTTTGATACGTCCCTGACGACGCGAAATCGCATACAGGATCTTGGTAACACCATGACTGATGTCATCCTTCACGATATTACGCACAAACCATCCCGCCAGGAAAATACCGATCACCGGATATACCAAATACAAATAGTTGGCCGATGTCGCATTAAAGTTGTTTGTCAGAAAATTCTGTATCTGATGAATAAGGAACTTCAAAAATAAAGCGGCAATCGCAGTGAAGATCCCGACCAGAAAGCTCAATATCAGGATAAACTGCTTTTCCTTAATATTAGCTTCCCGCCATTTGATGCAACGCTGTAGTAAACTCTGTCTCTCCTCTCTTTTCATCTATTCACGAATTATCTTGATCACTCCGCCTTTATCTAACTTTATAATACTTGAGGGCTTGGGACGGCTCATATCATCCTGTCGGAAGCCGACTATATAGTCCACTGCCGACTTGACTTCTTCGCTGATCTCAGTAAAGTTGGCCGCTCCCGGCTGTCCGCTGATATTGGCGGAAGTGGAAACAATGGCTTTACGGAATTGCTGACAAAGTCGTCTGGAGAATTCTTCATTGGTCACCCGGATACCCACGCTGCCATCTTCCGCCAGCAGGTTCGGAGCCAAATTCCGTGCACCGGAATAAATAATAGTCAATGGTTTATCGGCTACTTCTATCAGGTCCCATGCCACATCGGGGACATCCTGTACATAAAAATCCACCTTCACAGGAGAGTCTACCAGTACCAGCATAGCCTTGCTATCGGCACGTTTTTTTATCTCATACACCCGGTGTACAGCCTCTTCGTTAGTAGCGTCGCAGCCTATGCCCCATACAGTATCGGTGGGATAAAGGATGACACCTCCTTCATTCATCACCTGACAGGCTTTTTTAATATCTTCTATCATTTCTTGAACTATTTCTGTTGAGAATAACACGCAAAAGTAGTACTTTTGCGTCGAAATAAAAAAGATTAAGGGAAAACAATGGAAGAAATCGTATTTCATCATGCACTGCCTATCCAGTTGCGCTTCAACGACGTAGATAAATTCGGTCACGTCAACAACACTGTCTACTTTTCTTTCTATGACTTGGGGAAGACTGAATATTTCGCCTCCGTATGTCCGGGAGTGGACTGGGAAAAGATCGGCATAGTGGTCGTTCATATCGAAGCCAATTTTGTAAAGCAGATTTTCGCATCCGATCATATTGCCGTACAAACCGCCGTTTCTGAAATTGGAACCAAAAGCTTTCATCTCATCCAACGGGTGATCGACACGGAAACCCTAGAGGTGAAATGTATCTGCAAATCGATCATGGTAACTTTCGACCTGGAAAAACATGAGTCGATGCCGCTAACCGAAGACTGGATAGAGGCAATCTGCAAATTCGAAGGGAAGGACGTACGCAAGAAGAAAAACTGAAAGAAATAAGCCTTCCCCGGTGCCAGGACCATTCCTCATCGCTGCCTGACTTCGGAGAGCCAAAACCTGAGCGATAAGAAAAGTTTTATACTGAATCATGTCCGCTATATAATAGAAATTGCCTATTTTTGCACCTTAATAATATAAGGTACGAAATATCTATAGCGTAAAATGACAGCTGACAAAAGTATAAATCTGGATACCCTCTACAAAGTATTGTTTGAAAATGAAAGACTAGACCTTTCCGAAGAATGTATCCGAAAGGTGGAGGAAAGTTTCCATTTCCTGCAATCTTTCTCCAGCGACAAGATTATCTACGGCATCAATACCGGATTCGGTCCGATGGCTCAATACAGAATCGAAGACCAGTCACTGATCGACCTTCAATACAACATCATCCGGAGCCACTCTACAGGTGCCGGCGAACCGCTTCCCGAACTTTATGTAAAAGCAGCCATGATCGCACGCCTGTATACCTTCCTGCAAGGAAAGTCGGGGGTACACATGGAGCTGGTATCCCTTCTTTGCGAATTCATCAATCGTGGCATTTACCCGTTCATACCCGAACACGGAAGCGTGGGTGCCAGCGGTGACCTCGTGCAACTGGCACACATCGCCCTGACATTGATAGGCGAAGGAGAAGTGTTCTACCAAGGCTGGTTACGCAATGCTGCCGACGTTCTCCGCGAGAATAATCTGAAACCCTTTACAATGCGTATCCGCGAGGGACTGTCCGTAACCAACGGGACTTCGGTAATGACAGGCATCGGTATTGTTAATCTGATATATGCCCGCAACCTGCTTCACTGGTCGGTAGCAGCCTCAGTGATAATGAATGAAATCGCAGCTTCTTATGACGACCTCATGTCGCAGGCGCTGAACGAAGCGAAGCATCACAAAGGGCAGCAGGAAATAGCCGCCATGATGAGAGACTGGGTGGCAGGCAGCCAATGTGTACGCAAAAGAGAAAACGAATTATACAACCAGATACATACGGAAAAAATCTTCGAGCGTAAAGTACAGGCTTATTACTCACTGCGCTGCGTTCCGCAAGTGCTCGGACCGGTTTATGACGAACTGGAAAATGCAGAGAAGGTATTGATCAACGAGATCAACTCCGCCTGCGACAATCCGATTGTAGATCCGGAAACGCAGAATATTTATCATGGCGGTAACTTTCACGGCGATTACATCTCCTTCGAGATGGACAAACTAAAAATCGCCGTCACCAAGCTGACCATGCTTTGCGAAAGGCAGATCAACTATCTGTTCCACGACCGTATTAACAGTATTCTGCCCCCATTCGTCAATCTGGGAGTACTGGGGCTGAACTACGGTTTGCAGGCTTCGCAATTCACCGCCACCTCTACCACTGCCGAATGTCAGACATTATCGAATCCGATGTATGTACACAGCATCCCCAACAACAATGACAATCAAGACATCGTCAGCATGGGAACGAACTCGGCATTACTGGCCAAAAAAGTCATAGAGAATTCGTATCAGGTGATGGCTATCCAGTTTATGGGCATTGTGCAGGCCATCGACTATCTGAAGATTCAGGAACAGCTGAGTCCCAAAAGCCGTCGGGTATATAAGGAAATACGCAGTTTCTTCCCTGTATTCACGGAGGATACACCCAAATACAAAGAGATAGAAAGAATGATAAGCTATCTCAAAAAAGAAAATAAATAATATGAAATATGCATTAGTAACCGGAGGAAGCCGTGGTATCGGTCGTTCCGTCAGCTGCAAGCTGGCGGAGATGGGCTACTTCATACTTATCAACTATCAGAGTAACGATACGGAAGCAGGAAAGACACTGCAACTGGTACGGGAAAAAGGGAGTGACGGCGAGTTAATGAAATTCGACGTAACTGACCCTGCCGCCATCGCCGATGCTTTGGGAGAATGGAATGCCCGGCACCCCGACGAGTATATCGAAGTGCTTGTGAACAATGCCGGTATCCGCAAAGATAATCTGATGCTCTGGATGACAGGCGAAGAATGGAGCAAAGTGCTCGATATCAGTCTGAACGGTTTCTTCTACGTGACACAGCCATTGCTGAAAAATATGCTGGTCAAGCGATACGGACGTATTATCAACATCGTGTCTTTGTCGGGCATACAGGGAATGGCAGGACAAGCCAACTATTCCGCTGCCAAAGGTGGCGTAATAGCCGCAACGAAGGCACTGGCACAGGAGGTAGCCAAAAAGAAAGTGACTGTCAATGCCGTTGCTCCGGGATTTATCCGCACAGACATGACGGAAGGGATCGACGAAAACGAATGGAAGAAACATATTCCCGCGGGACGTTTCGGGACTCCGGAAGAAGTGGCCGAACTGGTCGGCTTCCTGGCCTCCCCTGCCTCCTCTTACATCACGGGAGAAGTGATTTCCATCAACGGAGGACTATATACCTAAAAACAAAAGATAGAACAGACATCAAATGAAAAGAGTGGTTATCACGGGAATGGGGATTTATTCTTGCATCGGCAAGAATCTGGATGAAGTAAAAGACTCACTATATAACGGAAAATCGGGCATCGGCATCGATCCGGTACGAAAAGAACTCGGTTATTTTTCGGCACTGACAGGCATACTGGAACGTCCCGAACTGAAAAAGCTGTTGGATCGCCGCAAACGTCTTTGCCTGCCGGAGCAGGGTGAATATGCTTATCTCTCCACTCTGGAGGCTTTCCGCAACGCTGGCATCGACGAGGCTTTTCTCGAAGCCAACGAAGTGGGTATCTTATACGGTAACGACAGCAGTGCCGCTCCCGTCATCAATGCGGTAGACATCATCCGTGAAAAGAAGAACACGGCTCTGGTAGGTTCCGGTTCCATTTTCCAGTCAATGAATTCGACGGTGACCATGAACCTGTCTGTCATCTTCAAACTGAGAGGGGTCAACTTCACTATCGCAGGTGCCTGCGCCAGCGGTTCGCACGCTATCGGCATGGGTTATCTGCTTATCAAATCAGGACTACAGGATTGCATCTTATGCGGTGGTGCACAGGAAGTCAATCCGTATGCCGTAGGCAGTTTCGACGGATTGAGCGCATTCTCTACGCAGGAAGCGGAGCCAAAGAAAGCCTCAAAACCTTTCGACAAACGACGCGACGGCCTCATCCCCAGTGGAGGAGCCGCCAGTCTGGTACTCGAAAGCTATGAATCGGCCGTAAAAAGAGGTGCACCCATCCTGGCGGAGGTCATCGGCTATGGTTTTTCATCCAATGGCGACCACATCTCCGTACCGAACGTAGATGGTCCGAAACGTTCGCTTCAGATGGCTATAAAGGATGCGAGAATCGCCCTCGACCGGATTGCTTATATCAATGCGCACGCCACTTCGACACCGGTAGGCGACCTGAACGAAGCCAAAGCGATCGCCGAAGTATTCGAAGGACACCGTCCGTATGTCACTTCGACCAAATCGATGACCGGACACGAAATGTGGATGGCGGGTGCCAGTGAAGTGATTTACTCCACCTTGATGATGAACAACGGCTTCATCGCTCCTAACCTCAACTTCGAAGAACCGGACGAAGCTTCGGCACAGTTGAACATCCCTGCACAACGGGTAGATATGGAATTTGATACCTTCCTTTCCAATTCATTCGGATTCGGAGGAACCAACTCCACGCTTATCCTGCGTAAAATCAATGAATAATCCATTAATAGAACTATAGATATATGACAAACGAAGAAATTATCGAGAAAATAAGAATAACCTTGGCAGAAGAGTTTGAAGTAGACATCGAGGTCATCCAACCGGATGCCCCGCTGATGGAGACGCTCGAACTGGACAGCCTGGATTTGGTTGATATGGTAGTATTGGTAGAAAAGAACTTCGGATTTAATGTGACGGGACAAGACTTTGCAGGTATCAAGACCTTCCAAGACTTCTACGACCTTGTCATCACCCGTATGCAAGAAGCAAAGTAAGTATATGTCGACGTGGAAAGGCAAAACCCGGGGAGGAACGTTCGGATACTTATTCTTCATTTATCTGATTAAGTATCTGGGCATCACTGCCGCCTATGGCTTTCTGAGTCTGGTAGTCCTCTACTTCATTCCTTTCGCACCGAAAGCGACGAAAAGCACGTGGTTTTATGCCCGCCATATCCTTAAATACAGCCGATTGCGCTCTTTCGGTATGCTGCTTCGCAATTATTACCGATTGGGACAAATTTTGATAGATAAAGTAGCCATCGCCAACGGGAAAGTAAAGAAATACCGGTTCGAATTCGAAAGATATCCCGAATTTCTGCAATTACTGAACAGCGAACAAGGAGTGATCATGATTGGTGCCCACGTGGGAAACTGGGAAATCGGCGTTCCTTTCTTCGATGATTACGGAAAGAAGATCAACATTGTGATGTACGACGCCGAGCATCGCAAAATCAAAGAAATGCTGGAGAAAAACGGGCAGGACAAGGAGTATAAGATTATTCCGGTCAACGAAGATAATCTGACGCACGTGTTCCGCATTACCGAAGCACTGGACAAAAAAGAATATGTCTGCTTTCAAGGCGACCGCTACCTGAACAAAGAGAAGCTGCTGACAGGCTGTTTACTGGGAGAGGAAGCTCCTTTTCCTGCCGGTCCTTTCCTGCTGGCTTCGCGCATGAAAGTTCCGGTAGTGTTCTACTTTGCCATGAGGGAACCGGGAAGGACGTATCGTTTCCACTTCTTTGTGGCGGAACCGGTGACACGAAGCAAAGAGAATAAGGCCGAAACCGCCCTGCTGGAACAATATACAGCGACTCTGGAACATATCTTGAAACGTTATCCGGAGCAATGGTTTAATTATTATTCATTCTGGAAGCCTGCAACAAAGCAAGCTACAGATTCAATATAAAAACATAGAGATGCAACAGAATAGATATGACAAAGAACCGATGACAGCAGTAGAGGCCCAACGGCTGGCACAGGAAATAGCTTTCGGACCTATTGTATTCCAAGTGTCACGACTGATGCTTAAATTCGGTATTTTCCAGTTACTCGCCGACCGACGCGAAGGACTGACACAGGAAGAAATCAGCAAGGCTTGCGGACTGTCCTCCTATGCCGTACAGGTACTGCTGGAAGCATCGTTAACAATCGGTACCGTCCTCCTTTGTGAAGGACACTACCAGCTTGCCAAAGCCGGCTGGTTCCTGCTCAACGACAAAATGGTACGGGTGAATATGGATTTCAACCATGATGTCAACTATCTGGGAATGTTCCATCTCGAAGAAGCACTGACTGAAGGGCGTCCGGAAGGTCTGAAAGTATTCGGTGAATGGAGTACTATTTATGAAGGACTGTCCAGTCTGCCGACTCAGGTACAGAAGAGTTGGTTTGGCTTCGACCACTATTACTCGGATTGCTCTTTCGACGAAGCACTGTCAATCGTTTTCGCCCGCCATCCCAAAACCTTACTGGACGTAGGAGGTAATACCGGACGATGGGCAACCCGATGCGTAAGTTATAGCCCGACGGTAGAAGTGACCATCATGGACCTTCCGCAACAACTGGAAATGATGCGCCAACAGACCAAAGAATTGCCCGAAGCGGCACGTATTCACGGACACGGTGCCAATCTGCTCGATCCGGCTGTTCCTTTTCCCACTGGATTTGATGCTATCTGGATGAGCCAGTTCCTCGACTGCTTCTCGGAAGAGGAGGTAACCAGCATTCTGACCCGTGCGGCACGTTCTATGAACAAAGAGGGCCGTCTTTATATCATGGAAACCTTCTGGAACCGTCAGAAGTTCGATACAGCCGCCTATTGTCTGACTCAAATCAGTCTTTATTTTACGGCTATGGCCAATGGAAACAGCAAGATGTATCATTCGGATGACATGAAACGATGCATCGAAGCGGCAGGTCTGGAGATAGAAGAAATACATGACCACCTGGGGATGGGGCACAGCATCGTACAATGCAGATTGAAATGAACAAGGAAGCAACCATACACGGAGAGGGAATACTCGGACTGATTCCGCAGCGTCCACCGATAGTCATGGTGGATTGTTTCTTCGGCATCGAAGAAAACCGTTCGTATTCGGGACTGACCGTCACCGCCGACAATATATTCTGCGAAGCAGGAAAGCTACAGGAAGCAGGACTCATCGAACATATTGCCCAATCGGCCGCCGCACGTATCGGATTTCTTTATACACAGCAAGGCAAGGAGGTCCCATTGGGATTTATCGGTTCGGTGGATAAACTAAAGATTTACAGCCTGCCGGATGTCGGACAGAAACTATTGACGGAGATCACCGTTGTGCAGGAAGTCTTTGACATTACCTTGATTTCGGCACAAGTAAAAGCGGATGAAGAACTGACAACTGAATGCCGGATGAAAATATTTATAAAGAAAGAATGAAACGGAAAACAAATCAGCACAGCGCAGCTCTGACCAACCGGACTACACTCAGAGTACGGTTCAGCGAGATAGACTCCATGCAAATTGTATGGCATGGAGAGTATGTACGTTATTTTGAAGACGGAAGAGAGGCTTTCGGCAGGCAATACGGTTTGGACTATATGAGCATTTACAGGGAAGGTTATATGGTTCCCATCGTTGATTTGACCTGTCAGTTCAAACAGTCGCTGTCCTTTGGCGAGGAGGCGATTATCGAAACACGCTATATCGCCTGCGATGCAGCCAAAATCCATTTCGAATATGTGATCTACCGGGCTACAGACCAAAGCGTTGTAGCTACCGGAAGCACTATACAGGTGTTTCTGAATCTGAATAAAGAACTTGAACTTGTTAATCCTCCTTTTTACACGGAGTGGAAAAAGAAATGGAACATCCTTTGAATATATACATCACAGCCCATACGCTGATCAGCTCGTTAGGCTTCGGTACAGAGGAAAACCTGAAAGCGATCCGTACTTACCGGAGTGGAGTCCATCTGCAGGAAGCAGGACCGGATTCTGAGGGCAACCGGATATCCGACACCCCGATACAGGCAGGACTGATTGACTCCGCCGAACTGGAAAAGCGGGCACGACAGGCACAAATTGAGGCTTATCCCCGCTTGGAGCAACTGTTCATACTCACCATACAGGAGATACTTTCCCAGTCGGGAGCCGATCTCTGCAAACAGGATTGTGCCTTGTTACTTTCTACAACCAAAGGAAATATAGACTTGTTGGGCGACAGTCCCGTCTTCCTTGGGAAAATGGCTGAGCGAATCGGAAGTTTCTTCCGGACAGCCAATCGGGTGGAAGTGATCTCCAATGCCTGCATATCAGGTGTATCTGCCTTAATCGTTGCCAAAAGATGGATAGAAACAGGACGTTACAAACAAGTGATTGTGGCAGGGGGAGATATTCTTTCTCACTTTATCACCAGCGGCTTCCTGTCTTTCAGGTCTGTCAGCGCGCAGCGGTGTCGGCCGTATGATAAACAGCGGGATGGCCTGAATCTGGGCGAAGCCTGCGGAGCCGTATTACTGAGTACGGCAGGCAGTGCAAAGGATATACTGCTTTCGGGGGGTGCTGTCAGCAACGATGCCAATCATATCTCCGGTCCGTCCCGAACCGGTGACGGCCTGGCTCTCGCTATCAGTCAGGCAATGAAAGAAGCCGGAGTAACTCCCGAAGATATCAGTTTTATCAATGCACATGGCACTGCTACGATCTATAACGATGAGATGGAATCCAAGGCAATCCATCTGGCAGGTCTGTCTTCGGTACCGGTCAACAGTCTGAAACCGTACGTTGGCCATACATTAGGAGCTTCCGGGATTATCGAAAGCATTCTTTGTATCGAGCAGCTGAAGGAAGGCATCATGTATGGAACATTAGGATACGAGACTCCCGGAGTGCCTATGCCTGTCATAGTCAATGCCGCCCACCAATCAATTGCGATGAAATCCTGTATCAAGACGGCTTCCGGTTTCGGAGGATGCAATGCCGCAATTGTTCTCTCTCTCCCAGCTTATCAGAAACAAGGACAGTCATGCGTCATACAACCCATAACTACCTGTCAGACCGTCTCCATCAAGCGGGGAACCGTTAAACTAGCAGGGAAAACCATCTTCAGTTCACAGGAAACAGAATTTGCACCGTTTATCCGTGAAGCGTACAAAAGCCTGGGCGAAAACAACATGAAGTTCTACAAAATGGACGATCTTTGCAAACTGGGTTATGTAGCTGCCGGGTACCTGCTGAAAGACACAGCCTATCAGCCGGAAAAAATAGCGATTCTACTTGCCAACACCTCTTCGTCGCTGGATACAGACTGCAAACACCAGGCTATCATCAGCAAAGACGGAGATGCGTCTGCCAGCCCTGCCGTATTCGTCTATACGCTCCCCAATGTCGTACTGGGCGAAATATGTATCCGCCACAAGATTCAGGGAGAGAATACGTTCTTTGTCAGCCAGAATTACGATGAAGCACTGCTGGAAGATTACGCACGTATCGTAATGGCCAAAGGGAAGCTGCAAACCTGTATCATCGGCTGGTGCGAACTATTTGACGGACATTATCACGCAGAATTTAAACAACTTATATACCAACACCCATGAACGAATTTACAAGCGAAAAGGAAAGAGAATTAAGAGACGAAGTGAAAGGTAAACTGATCGAAGAGTTAAACCTCGAAGAAATCACTCCGGAAGATATCGACGACGAAGCGCCCCTGTTCGGAGACGAAGGACTCGGCCTCGATTCGATCGACGCGCTCGAAATCATCCTGATTCTGGAACGTGAATACGGCATCAAAATCGAAAATCCGGGTAAAGGAAAAGAAATCTTCTATTCGGTACGTACCTTGGCCGATTACATCACTGCCAACCGTAAAAAGTAATCCATGAAGATTTACGTCACCGGACTGGGAGTCATTTCAGGTATCGGCATCGGAGTTTCTGAGAATATAGAGGCTCTGAAGCAAAAGAGGCATGGCATCGGGAAAGTAACCCTTTTCCCGACAGCACTCGATGTGCCCGTATCTGAAGTGAAATGCGACAATGAGAAACTGAAACAGTTGTTATCGCTGTCTCCGCTACAAACAGTTTCCCGTACGGCACTGCTCGGAATGATGGCGGCCAAAGAGGCACTGGAAGATGCCGGACTCCCTATGCAGGGCACACGGAATACCCCACAGCAGCAACCGCTGCGCATCGGGTTTATATCCGCTACGTCGGTCGGTGGCATGGATCTCAGCGAACATTTCTACGAGGCTTTCAAGCAAGATCCCTCCCGGGGACAACTACGGGAAGTGATTTCTCACGATTGCGGTGCCAGCACGGAACTCATTGCTTCATATCTGGGCATCAGAGATTTTGTAACGACCATCAGCACCGCCTGTTCGTCAGCAGCAAACGCTGTCATGCTGGGAGCCCGAATGATCAGACACGGTCAGCTGGACGCTGCCATAGTGGGAGGCACGGACGCCCTCTGCCGGTTCACTCTGAATGGATTCCATTCGCTGATGATTTTGGACAAGGATCACTGCCGCCCTTTCGACCGTTCCCGTGCCGGATTGAATCTCGGTGAAGGGGCCGGATACCTGGTACTTCAATCGGAAAAGTCACTCCAGAGAACTCCCTACTGTGAGCTAAGCGGATTTGCCAATACAAACGAGGCTTTTCACCAGACAGGCAGCTCTCCGGAAGGAGACGGCGCATTCTCTTCCATGAGCGAGGCGATTGCCTCCAGTGGTGTCTCTGCGGAAGAAATTGATTATATTAACGTACATGGCACTGGTACCCCCGGCAATGATGCTTCGGAAGGTACCGCACTACGGAGAATCTTTGGCAAGGCTGTCCCGCCTTTCAGTTCGGTAAAAGCATTTATCGGACATACGTTAGGAGCTTCCGAAGGCATTGAGGCTGTCTATTCCGTACTCTCTATATATAAAGGTATGGTTTACCCGAATCTGAATTTTACGGAACCCATGTCGGAAACGGGATTAGTGCCGGAAACATCCTTCCGTGAAGGATTACCCATCCGGCATGTACTGTCCAACTCCTTCGGTTTCGGAGGGAACGACTCATCGCTCCTTTTTTCCGTTGTCAACGAACCTTTAAGTATCTGACCTATGCAACCTGTTTATATCCAGCATACCGCTTCCGTTCATCCGCAGGGAAATCCGGAGAATCATCCGTATTTATCGGCTTGCGAACCCGACTACAAGGTGATCATTACGAATACAACCCTTCGCAGACGCATGAGCCGTATCATAAAGATGGGGGTGGCCTGCGGACTGGAATGTATCGCCGACATCGCTCCCGAAAAGATGCAAGGGATCATTACGGCAACAGGCTTAGGCTGTCTGAGCGATACGGAAAAGTTTCTGAACACACTGATAGACAATGAAGAACGGATGCTGAACCCGACTCCCTTTATTCAATCCACCTTCAACACGATTGGTGCACAAATCGCATTGCTCCGTCAGATACACGCCTATAACATGACCTACGTTCACCGTGGATTGAGTTTTGAAAGCGCTCTGCTGGATGCCATGATGAAGATAGAAGAAGGGAGTGAAAACATACTTGTCGGAGCAGTGGATGAAATCACGGACAGCAGCTATATCATCCAGCAACGTCTGGGACTGCTCAAAGGGACACAAGCCGGAGAAGGCGCACAGTTTTTTCTTCTGAGCCGGGAAGCCGGCAGTCATTCGCTGGCAGAAATCAGAGGAGTAGAAACTTATGCCGGAAAGCAAACGGCCGAAGAAATCAGCAGCAGAATCTCCCGTTTTCTGCAACGATACGGCTTAGAGCCTCAAGATATTCACTGGCTGATTACCGGCAAAACCGGACCGACTGATAAAACGGACACAGTCATTACAGAGGAGAACAGATTCTCCCTACAAGACGGTAGTATCAAAGGGGAAAATGAAATCTACAAGAAGCTCGAAACGGAGCTTTTCCCGAACAGCCTTTCCCTCAGCTTTAAAGACGAATGTGGAGAATATCCTACCGCCTCCTCTTATGCAGTATGGAAAGCAGTCAAGGAATTAGCCTCTTGCAATGACACTGTTAACCTATTGATATACAATCATCACCACTCCATCAATCATTCTTTGATGCTAATCCGGAAAAGCGTATGATCATCGGTTGTCTCGTTCTTTGTCTGCTACTGATACTATCCGCCCTTGTCTATGCCTCCTACAGCATCAAGGCGGGAATCTATCTCCGGTCGTTTTGCCAGAAACAAACCGCTGAAAAGATCGTATCTCTGACTTTTGACGACGGTCCCGATTCCGTTCAGACTCCCAAAGTGCTGGAAGTACTGAAAGCGTATCAGGTGAATACCTGCTTTTTCTGTATCGGAAAGCAGATAAAGGGAAATGAGAAACTGCTGCAACAAATGATAGCGGAAGGCCATCTTATCGGTAACCACTCTTATACGCACTCGGCCCTGTTTCCAGTCTATCCTCTCTCTAAAATGAAAAAAGACTTGCAAACTTGCCAGTCTGAACTAGAACAAGTAACTTCGCAGCCGGTTACTTTGTTTCGTCCGCCGTTTGGTGTGACCAATCCGACCATTGCGAAAGCTGTCCGGCAATTGGGATATACCTCCATAGGATGGAATATCCGGACACTGGATACCCAACAACACGCACCGGAACAAATACTTCGCCGGATACGGAAACGTCTGACGCCGGGATCAGTGATCTTGCTGCACGACCGGATGCCCGACAGCGACTTGTTGGTGAAGCAAATACTGGATTTACTGAAAGAACAGGAGTATACCGTTGTCCGGCTGGATAAACTATGGACATAATACAAGAACGTATGAGAACTTTATCAACCTATTTACTACTGAGTTTCTTATCCATCGCTTCCGTGTCTTCTCAGACGATGAAGAAGATGACGCAACTTCAGGAATTTGAGAGCCGGCTGGCAAAGGAAGCACAAACCGTACAATCCATCGAAAGCGACTTCACACAAGTGAAATATCTGGATGTCTTCGATGAGAAAGTGACCTCGAAAGGCAAATTCAGCTATCAGAAGAGCAACAAGATCTGTATGGAGTATTTCCGTCCAATGGATTATCTCATCGTCATCAATGGCAACAAACTCAAAATCGTCTCAGACGGAAAGAAGAGCATCATGAATCTGAGTTCCAACAAGATGATGAATCAGATGCAAGATATGTTGACGGCCTGCATGATAGGCGACCTGTCCAAGATGTCTTCCAGTTACCAGCTAGAATACTTTGAAGATGCGCATTACTATCTCGTCAAGATCAAGCCGACCAACAAGGCGGTGCAGGCTTATATCAACGGGATAGAAATCTGGCTGGACAAGAAAGATATGTCGGTATACAAACTCCGCCTGTCCGAGACAGCTACTAACTATACGGAATACGAATTTTATCATAAAAAGTTTAACTCACTGAAGGATGAGACGAAGTTTGCGGTTCGCTAGCCTGTCGGTACTGTTCTTCCTGATAGTGCAGCTACAGACTTCCTGCTCCCCGCGGATAAGCGGAGAAAGCGGCACTGTGCCTCCTGCCATCGAATTAACGGCAGGAAAAGGTTCGCAAAAGTACAACATCCAGTTAGACTTCATGAAACATCATTTGAGCGGTATGCTGATAGTACGGCGTATGCCGGAGAATGAAATACGGATATTGGCATCGACTTATTTCGGTTTAAGCCTTTTTGATTTTTCCCTGCGTGGAGAGAATTTCCTTGTCAACAGCTGCGTCGCTCCCATGCAAAAAGAGAAAGTGCTGAAGTTGCTCGAAATGGATTTCAAGCATTTATTCCTTAGCAGCAAAGGGATTCGGGTACGGACCTCCAAAGACGGTGCCATTGAAAAAAGAACTAGTGGAAAAGGATTCGGGAAGTCGATCGTATCCATCACCGGAGAAACTCAGGGAGATCCGGAACAAGTAAGAATAAGACACCCGTGGATACGATTGACGATCCAACTCGATAAACTGCCTAAAGACAACTGATATGCTACTTGACAATTTCTATACTATATTGTCGTCAGAACAACCGGACGAAACATCCGGAACGGTTCTTCTCGAATTGAATCCCGATCATGCCATCTACCAGGGACATTTCCCTGCGCATCCGGTAGTACCCGGCGTCTGTCTGCTGCAACTGATCAAGGAGAGCGTAGAAAACATACGCCACCAAAAGATGCAATATACGCAAATATCCTCCTGCAAGTTTCTTTCGGCTATCAACCCCACAGATACTCCCCGGATATCATTGACATGGAGCGTGAAAGAGACAGAGGACCACAACCTCCAGTTACAGGCAGAAGGCATCGCAAAGGATGAGCCGTTTATCAAACTAAAAGCCGTACTTACCCCCCAGTTATGAAGGAACAAAGATGTACAGCCTATTGGCACGAAACACTAAAGCAACTGGGAATCATCGTTATCATCCCGAGCTACAATAACGGAAAGACCCTTGCCGCGGTTATAGAGAGCGTACAGTTTTATGCTCCGGATATCCTCGTCGTCAATGACGGTTCGACGGATGAGACAGCCGGTATACTCAACCGTTACACAGAGATACAAGTCATTACCCACCCCGTCAATAAGGGGAAAGGGACCGCGCTGAAACACGGACTTTGTCACGCAAAAGGGCAAGGCTACCGCTATGCCATTACCATTGATTCGGACGGGCAACATTTTGCTTCGGACATCCCCGAATTTATCGAGGCCATAGAAAAAGAACAAGATACCCTGTTGGTAGGTGCCCGTAATCTGGCTTCGGACAATATGCCGGGAAAGAATACATTTGCCAACAAGTTCTCCAATTTCTGGTTTACCTTGGAGACAAGGATCAAACTGGAAGATACACAGTCCGGCTACCGGCTCTACCCGCTGCAACGGATGAATGTAGACAGATGGTACTATACCGCTAAATATGAATTTGAACTGGAAGCCCTCGTCTTTGCAGCATGGGGAGGCATTGCCGTTAAAAACATTCCGGTACACGTCTATTATCCCCCTCAGGAAGAAAGAGTATCCCATTTTCGTCCCTTTCAGGATTTTACCCGTATCAGTATTCTGAATACAATACTGGTACTTATCACGTTCCTGTGGATCATCCCCCGTAACTTTTTCCGCAAGCTGACCTGGCAGAACTGCAAGAAGTTCTTCTCCGATCATGTCACTCATTCACCGGAGTCCAATCTGAGAATCACCAGTACCATCATGCTTGGCGTATTTATGGGTATCGTACCGGTTTGGGGATACCAGATGCTGATCACCTTATTTCTGGCGCATCTGCTCAGACTCAATAAAGTCATCGCTATCGTTGCAGCCAATATCAGTATCCCTCCGATGATTCCGTTTCTGCTATACGGAAGCTATGTAACCGGATGCAAGGTGCTGGGAAAACCCATCAACCTGCAATTAAACGAACTATCCTTTGAAAATGTAAAATCGGTCATAGAGCAATATTTGATAGGAAGTGTTATCTTTGCAGTCGTTTGCAGCGTAGTGGCGGGAATCGTCGCCCTCGTGCTGCTTACCGCTTGTAGAAGAAAAAAGATATGACACAATTCTTTATCGGACTATATGACTATTTTGAGAGACACAAGATTTTGTTCTATTTGTCACTCATCTGCTGTGTACTGCTCATGGGATTCTTTGCCCTGCAGGTAAGGTTCGAAGAGAACGTAACCCAGTTTTTCCCCGATACCAAAGACTCGCAAAATGCAATCAAGGTATTTGATAACCTCAAAATCAAGGATAAGATCATCATCATGCTGTCTGCAGCAGACACTGACAGCATCGTAGAACCGGACTCTCTGATAGAAGCTGCCGACCAACTGCAGCAGACGCTGACCGACAAAGCCGGAGATAAGCTGATTAAAGAAATCTTCGCACAGGTAGACCAAAGCCTTATCGGCGGGGCTACGGACTTTGTCTACGATCACCTGCCACTTTTCCTCTCTGATGCCGATTACCAAAGGCTTGATTCTCTGCTGACCAAAGAAGGTATTCAGGCAATCATGCAGCAGAATTACACCCGTCTGCTTTCTCCTGCCGGAATCGCATTAAGGAGTTATATCCTCAGAGATCCTCTCGGACTCGGCAACGAGGCTTTAAAGCATTTGCAGGATTTTCAGCTGGAAGCCAACTACGAGATCAATGAAGAGCATATCTTCTCACAAGACGGTTCTACCCTGCTGATGTTTATTACTCCCGTATTCAGTACCGGCAGCACCGGAAAAAATGATGAACTGGTCAGGATACTGGAAGAAGAACTTCAACAAGTACAGAAACAGCACCCGACCCTTCGTGCGGAATATTTCGGAGGTCCCTCGGTAGGAGTTTACAATGCCCGCCAGATTAAACAGGATACGATTCTGACCTCTTCCATCGCCCTTGTCATCATTATCGTATTCATCTCGCTGGTATTCAAACGGAAGAGATCGATTCCTTTGATTATCACGCCTATACTGTTCGGAGGATTGTTTGCCCTGTTTCTTATCTTTTTTATTAAAGGAAGTATCTCCGCTATTGCCGTAGGGGCAGGATCGGCAGTCATGGGCATTGCGCTCAGTTACTCCATCCATATGCTGGCGCATCAGAATCACGTATCCACCGTTCAGCAGTTAATCAAAGAGATAGCGTATCCGCTGACAGTCGGCAGCTTCACAACAATCGGCGCCTTCCTCGGATTGGTATTTACCAGTTCCGATCTGTTGCGAGACTTCGGGTTATTCGCTTCTCTGGCATTGATAGGCACGACTCTTTTCTGTCTGATCTACCTGCCGCATTTTCTGAAAGGACAGGCAGATGTAAAACAAGGACGAGTGCTGCGCCTTATTGAGAAAATAAACGCTTATCCTTTTGAGAAGAACAAATGGCTGGTAGGAAGCATTCTTGTGATCACTGTCATCTGTCTGTTTACCTCGCAAAAGGTAGGTTTCAATAATGACATGATGAGCCTCAACTTCGAGCCTCCGCATCTTAAACAATCGGGAGAGAAGCTGATGCAGCTCTTTGACAATCACGAAAAGACAGTCCTTTTTGTCAGTGTGGGGAAAGACATGAACAGGGCTACTGAAACATATGCGGAAACCAACCGGAAACTAGCTGCACTGAAAGAACAGGGACTGATTAAAGACTATGCTTCCGCCTCCCAGTTCCTGATTTCTCCGCAAGAGCAGCAGAAACGTCTGGAGAAGTGGCAGAGCTACTGGACGAATGATAGGAAAAAACAGGTTTATGAGGACCTGGAAACTGCCGCAGCGGGCTACCGTTTCCGTCCCGGAAGCTTCGATTCTTTCCGTCAATGGCTGGATAGCTCCTTTCATGAGTATGTCTATAATGCACAATCGGAGGACTTATCCGGTAAATTGCTAAACGAATGGCAGACGTCGGCCGATTCCATTACAATGCTTATCAGTCAGGTACGTGTCAATGAAACGGCTAAAGAAGCAGTGTACGAGCAGTTCAGCAAAGAGAAAGATGTCGTGATCTTCGACCGTTCTTACTTCACCAATAAATGGGTATCTGCCGTTAACAATGACTTTTATCTCATCCTGTATATCTCTTCTTTCCTGATATTCTTTGCGTTATGGTTCTCCTACGGACGTATCGAACTTACATTGATGAGTTTCCTCCCGATGCTGGTCAGCTGGGTGATCATTTTAGGGTTAATGGGGATTCTGGGGATTGAGTTCAATATTATCAATATCATTCTTTCCACTTTCATATTCGGCATCGGCGATGACTTCAGTATCTTCATCATGGACGGACTGCAGAACAAATACCGCACCGGCAAGAAAGTACTGAACTCACACAAGACAGCCATCTTCTTCTCCGCTTTCACCACAGTAGTCGGAATGGGAGCGCTTGTATTTGCCAGACATCCGGCCTTGCAATCTATTTCGCTGATTTCGATCCTTGGAATGATGGCGGTCGTACTGGTTGCCTATACGATCCAGCCTCTGATTTTCCGTTTCTTCATTTCAGGCCCTGCTTCCAAAGGATTACCGCCGTATACCGTTATCGGTTTGATGCGTACGGTGATACTTTTCCTGCTTTTCTTTTTCGGATGTATTCTGCTCAGATTGCTGATCATAGTGCTTTATCCGATACCTGTGCGCAAGAGCAGCAAGCAGCATCTGGTTTGCAAACTGATACAGATTACCTGCAAGGGAATCCTGCTGGTAGCTACCTCCGTCAAGAAAGAACACATCAATAAGACCAACGAAAGATTCGACCGTCCGGCAATCATCATTGCCAATCATCAGTCGTTTATCGATATCCTGGTGTTGCTGTCCCTTTCGTCCAAAATCGTTATGGTGACCAACCACTGGGTATGGCACTCCCCTTTCTTCGGAGCCATCATCCGGTATGCCGACTTCTATTACATAGGCGAAGGATACGAGCAGTACGTGGAACGAATGCGAAAGAAAGTACAGGAGGGATACTCCATCGCTATCTTCCCCGAAGGCACACGTACCTACAACGGAAAGATGAAACGCTTCCACAAAGGAGCATTCTATCTGGCAGAAACGTTGCAGCTGGATATCCTTCCGATCTTACTATACGGTAACAACAGGATTATCGCCAAAGCACAGCCCTTCAATATCCGCAAAGGAATTATCTATACGGAAATACTTCCCCGTATCCCCGTTGATGATCTGTCTTTCGGAGTAACTTACCAGGAGCGTACCAAACGCATATCGGCCTACATGAGACAAGAGTATGCGCGCATCTGCAGAGAAAAGAATACGACGGACAATCCTGCTTTCTACGAAGCACTTATACAGAACTATATCTACAAGGGGCCTGTAGAAGAATGGTATGTTCGCATCAAGGTAAAGATGGAGAAGAATTATCGGCTGTTCAATCAGATTATTCCCGTTAAAGGACAGATAACGGATATCGGTTGCGGATTCGGACCGCTATGCTACACCTTGTCTTTACTTTCGGAAGAGCGGGAAATTCTGGGAATCGATTACGATGAAGACAAGATAGCCGTAGCCCAACACGGATGGCTGCGCAATGAACGTCTTCGGTTCGAATACGGCAATGCACTGCAATACCCGTTGCCGGAAAGTGATGTGTTCATTCTGAACGATATGCTGCATTACATGAGTTATGAACATCAGCGTACACTGCTATTGAAATGTGCAGCTCTGCTGCGTCCGCAAGGAATGATAATTATACGTGACGGCAACTCGGCTAACACTTCCAAGCACCGGTTGACCCGGTTGACGGAGTTATTGTCTACACGTATCTTCAACTTTAACCGGACTACCGAAAAACTCTGCTTCACCACAGAAGCACAACTTCGGGAAATGGCGGCGACATTTGGAATGAACATCGAGATCATCCCCAATGACAAATACACATCGAATACTATTTATATATTCAGAAAACCGGACTCGCATGAGCAAATATGATATTATCATCATCGGAAGTGGCCTTGGCGGACTGGAATGCGGTGCAATTCTCAGCAAAGAAGGATTCAACGTATGCGTGGTAGAAAAGAATGCACAATTCGGCGGATGCTTCCAGACGTACCAACGGAAAGAAAATCTGTTTGATACAGGCATTCACTACGTCGGCAGTCTGGATGAAGGACAAGTGATGAACCAGTATTTCCGTTATTTCGGCATCATGGACAAGCTGAAAGTAAGACGGCTGGATGATACCGCTTTCGATACCATCTACTATAAAGGCAAATCGTATGACTATGCGATGGGATACCCGCAGTTTATCGAAACTCTCTGTCAGTCTTTCCCTCACGAAAAGGAACATCTGAAACGATATGCCGCAGAACTGCAGGCTGTCGGCAATCTGATCAGTGTAGATCATCTGAAACAAGGCACAATCGCTCTGGAAGGAATGAAGTATTTCTGCACTTCGGCAGCCGGGCTGATCGCAGATATAATCCCCGATCCGACTTTACAAAATGTACTGGCAGGTTCCGCACTACTTTATGGAGGTCTGAAAGATGTTTCCACCTTCTACCAGCACGCAATGATCAATCATTCCTATATCGAAGGAGCCTATCGCTTTGTTGACGGAAGTATGCAAGTCAGCCTCGAACTAATCAATGTTATCCAGAAAAACGGAGGTACAGTGCTTAACAACAGTGAGGTAACCCGCATCATTGTTGAAAACGAGAAAGTACAGGGAGTGATTATCAACGGAGAAGAACGGCTGGAAAGCGAATCTGTCATCTCCGGCATACATCCCAAACGAATGCTGGAGATACTGGATAAAAGCCGCAGCATCAAGAATGCCTATATTTCCCGGATCAGTTCGCTCGAAAACACGTATGGTATCTTCACACTTTATCTGGTGATGAAAAAGAAAAGCCTTCCGTATCAGAATCGCAATTTATATCTGCACGGGGACAATGAGGTATGGTATGACAAACAGCAATATCCGGGACAGACCACCAACTGCATGATTTCGATGCAAGCCTCTTCCGAAGACAGCCAATATGCCGGCATTGTCTCCATCCTGACCCCGATGTATATGAATGAACTGTCCGAATGGAAAGATACGGCTCCCGAACGGCGGGGAGAAAGCTACCGGAAATTCAAGAGAGAAAAAGCACAGCAGATACTCCGCTTTATTCAGGAGCATGGCATTGATTTCTCCGATTGTATAGAAGAGATACATACCACTACCCCATTGAGCTACCGTGACTATACAGGTACGGAAGAGGGTTCTGCCTACGGCATTATCAAAGATTACAAATGTCCGCAAATCGGCTTTGTATCTACACGAAGCCGATTGGGCAATCTCTTCCTCACCGGTCAGAATCTGAATGTACACGGCGCATTGGGAGTCACGTTAACGGCAATGCTTACCTGTGCCGAATTTGTGGGACAAGAATACTTAGCTAAAAAAGTCGGAAATGCGTAAAGGGATCAAGACAACAATCAAATACGCAACAGGCATCCTTTTATTGCTTATTGTCGTACTAATGGGAGGAGTCTGTTATCTCTACTTCTCCGCAGATATGCTAACTCCGGCATATACTCCGACAGCCTCTGCGGAAAAAGTGCTCCGTACGGACAGCCTCCGGCAATATGGAGACAACTATCTGCGCCACAGCCAAAGCGGTTTATGGGAACTGAAGATAAAAGGGAATGCCTTTCAAAGAGGAGAAGCGATCGGCAAACTATCGCCCGACCTGCTTTACTATCAGGAGAAAGTCTTTGTAGACCAGATACGCGAAATCATTCCTTCGGAAAGTTACCTTAAGTTTCTCCGGTTCTTCATCGTACTGTTCAACCGGGAACTGGGGAAAAACGTTGCGGAGGAATTTCGGGATGAAATCTATGGAATCTCGCTTTCGTGCACACACGAGTATGACTTTATCGGCACTCCTTACGAACGCCAGTTGAACTACCATTCGGCACACGATCTGGGACACGCCATGCAGGATTATATGTTGGTAGGGTGCAGTTCATTCGCCACGTGGGGGACACAAAGCGCAGACTCTTCTCTACTGATCGGACGCAACTTCGACTTCTATGTAGGCGATGCCTTCGCACACAACAAACTGGTTTCTTTTTATGAACCGGAGCAAGGCTACAAGTTCGCTTCCGTGGGATGGCCCGGCATGATAGGTGTATTGTCCGGCATGAACGAAACCGGTCTGACGGTTACGATCAATGCCGCCAAGTCGGCCGTACCGACAGGTTCCGCTACTCCGATCTCCATTCTGACCAGAGAGATCTTACAATATGCGTCGACTATCGAAGAAGCCTACGCGATTGCCCAAAAGCGGCAGACATTCGTTTCCGAGTCCATACTCATAGGTTCCGCTAAAGACGGTAAGGCCGCCATTATAGAGAAATCACCGGAGAAGACCGTACTTTTCGCCGGAGAAGAAAAAGACCGGATTATCTGCACCAATCATTATCAATCGGAAGCATTCAGCAAAGATGAACGAAACATGGAAAACATCCATACTTCCGACAGCCCTTACCGTTTTGCCCGTCTGAAAGAATTAATCAATGAAAAACTCCCGATAGATGTAACTAAAGCTGCCTCTATCCTACGTAATCACAAAGGTCTGCAAAATACAGACCTCGGACTGGCGAATGAAATGGCGATCAATCAATTTATCGCTCATCATTCCGTTATCTTCCAGCCCGAACGGCGAATAATGTGGGTATCCACCTCACCCTGGCAGTGTGGAAAGTACGTAGCATACGACCTTAATAAGATATTCAGTGACAGTATCGACTTCCTACGCGAAATATCCGAGCCGGAACAAACGATTCCGGCAGATACATTCATGGAACAGCCGGAGTTCAAGCAGCTCCTTACCTACAAAAAGCTGACTCCGCTATTACTGAAAAAGATCAGGAGAAAAGAAAAAGTAGAAGACAGTGTATTAAAAAGATACGAAGCTTCCAATCCTTCCCTCTACTTTGTTTATGAAGTGTTGGGAGATTATTACGAAGCGATCCGTCAGCCTCAGCAAGCCGTTGGCTATTGGAAAAAAGCATTGAACAGACCGATTCCAAAGCTGCAAGAGAAAGAACGTATTCAACAGAAAATTCAAAAACAATCCTAAGATGGAAAAGAATCCCGAAATTCAGTTCCGCTCACCGGAAGAAATCAAGTGCTACCAAGAAGAACAACTGGCTAAAGCATTAGCCTATCTACAAGCAAATTCCAAGTTTTATCAACAGATGTTCGAAGAGCACCATATTGATATCAATCAAATCAAAAAGATAGAAGACCTGCAACAAATCCCTGTCACCACCAAGACAGACCTGCAACTTCATAACGATGACTTTATCTGCGTAGACAGAGAAGAGATCATCGATTACGTGACCACTTCCGGTACGCTGGGCGATCCGGTAACGTTCGTTCTGACTTCCGAAGATCTGGACCGGCTGTCTTACAACGAATACTTGTCTTTTACCACCACCGGATGTACCAAACAGGATGTCCTGCAACTGATGACTACCATCGACCGCCGCTTCATGGCAGGGCTCGCCTACTACATGGGCGCCCGCGAACTGGGCATGGGAGTGATTCGTGTAGGCAACGGCATCCCCGAACTTCAATGGGATACCATCCGCCGGATACATCCCACTTGGGGAATGGTAGTCCCTTCTTTCCTCATCAAACTGATAGAGTTTGCCGAGAAAAACCATATTGACCACAATGAATGCTCCATGCAGAAGTGCATCTGTATCGGTGAAGCCCTGCGCAATCAGGACTTTCAGCTGAATACCCTCGGACAAAAGATACATGATAAATGGCCTGCCCTGCAACTGTATTCTACCTACGCCTCCACCGAAATGCAATCTTCTTTCACCGAGTGTAATGAATTCCACGGCGGACACCTGCAACCGGAGCTCATCATCGTTGAATTCCTTGACGACGACAACCGCCCCGTAGCCGAAGGTGAAGCAGGCGAAGTGACCATCACCACACTGGGAGTGAAAGGTATGCCCCTGCTACGCTTCAAGACAGGCGACATCTGTTACCACCACACCGAACCTTGCGCCTGCGGACGAAACACCATCCGACTAAGCTCTATCCTCGGCCGGAAAGGACAGATGATCAAGTACAAAGGCACGACCTTATATCCCCCCGCACTATTCGATATTCTCGACAATATCCCATCCGTGAAGAACTACATTGTAGAAGTATACACCAACGAACTGGGTACGGATGAAATTCTGATTCGTATAGGAAGCGAGAACCGCAGCGAGAGCTTTGCCAAAGAAATCAAGGATCTATTCCGTTCCAAAGTAAGAGTGGCACCGACCATCAATTTCGAGTCGGCAGAGTACATTGCCAAGATACAAATGCCACCGATGAGCAGAAAAAGTATCAAGTTCATTGATTTACGATAATTTTTTTCTACTTTTGAGTGCTGATTAGACAAACTATTCATAACTTTAGTACCGACGTATATGAAAAAGCTACTGTTATTTCTCATTTTACTGATAGGGGTTAGCACCTACGGTACGGCACAGACCTATACCGAAGTAGTGTATCTGAAAAACGGAAGCATCATTCGGGGAAGCTTTATCCAGCAAACCTCCAATGACTCGCTACGGATAAGAACAACGGATGGAGATATCTTCATCTGTTCGATGGACGAAGTAGAGAAAATCACTAAAGAAGAGAACCTCCCAGTTTTCAAGAATCGGCAACGCCCCGCCTTGAAAGGTTACAAGGGGTTCTTTGATGCAGGATACCTCTGGGACATCAGAAACTCAAACACGATTAATGCTAATAAGTTAGAGTTGTCGACCTCCCACGGCTTCCAATTCAACAATCATTTCTATATCGGAGGCGGTGTGGCATTGGACAGATACAATGATGCAGAGTGTACAGCTGTACCGATATTCGCAGACTTCCGTGCCAACTTTCTCAATAAGAAACTTACTCCATTTTCCAATGTCAGACTCGGATACACCGCCGGAGATATCACCGGAGTCTATGTTTCTTTGGCAGCAGGGCTGCGTATCACGCTGAAAGCTAAAATGGCACTCAATCTCAAAGTCGAATTTGCCAGTCAGGGACACGATGAACTGATCATTGCCCACTGGTTTGGCTATACCGACGAATATGAGACATTGAATACCATTGGCGTGAAAGTCGGCTTCGAATTCTAAAAGAAGACAACACAATATATTAATCACTTTAACATGAACGTATATGAAAAAACTTATTCTATTCTTATTCTTGAGCATCAGCCTGTTCAGTTTCGGACAAGGCAGCAGTGCAACGAAAGACATTCAGTCTATCAAATTTTATGGTGTGGATTACTCTCAGGCAAAGGTATTCGGTGCCAAAGAGTCCCCCTATGAGTTCAAACTCGCTTTCAGAAGAATCAACGAACTTTTTATTGCGGAAGCCAAGAAGTACGATGTAGGAAAGCAACTGAAAAAAGAGGTAAGCGAAATCTCGCTGGAAGCGGTAAACAAAGTAAATGAAGCCATCAATCCGGATGAATTGTTCACAAGCCGGACACAGTACACTCTGACTAAGGAGCAAGTGAACGCTGCTATTCAGGCACTTCCCATACCCAAAGAAGCGGGCGTCGGCATGGTATTTATCGCCGAGTTTCTGAATAAAGCGGCCAGCAGAGGAACCTATCAGGTGGTATTCTTCGACACGGATACCAAAGAAATCATAGAAGAGTGGAGCACCGATGGAAAAGCCGGAGGCTTCGGACTGCGGAATTACTGGGCAGGCTCCATCCACAATGCAATAAAGCACCTGTAAAACGGGGATAGTACAAAGATTATGAAAAAGATTCTGCTACTATTCATACTGTTAGTAAGCGTCAGCATTTACTGCGATGCCCAAAACTATTCAGAAGTAGTATATCTGAAAAACGGCAGTGTTATCAGAGGACTTATCGTAGAACAAATACCCGATGTTTCTATAAAGATCAAGACCTATGATGGCAGCCTTATCATCTGCCGAATGGATGAAGTGCTCAGGATTGAGAACGGAAGACTATATAAAAAATACTATAATCCAACCCAAAGTACATTGAAAGGTTACAAAGGCTTTGTGGATTTCGGATATGTAGTCGACGTAAGCGGGCACCACGCAAGCAAGATTGAATTGTCCACTTCACACGGGTATCAATTCAATAATTACTTCTTCCTGGGGGGAGGAGTTGCTGTCAGCCACTTTACGGATGCAAGTCTTACCACAGTTCCCTTTTTTATTAATTTCAGGGCTAATTTCATAAACAGACCAATAACCCCTTTTATGGAACTCAGAACGGGATACTCGGCCGGAGATATAGAGGGGCTTTATTCTACTTTAGGAGCAGGTGTACGCTTTGCTCTAAGAAATAAGATGGCTCTGAACTTAAAACTAGAATACAACTTGCAGGAATATGATATTCCCGATTATTATTGGGACAGCTCTTATGACCTGCATGGCATAGGAATAAAAATCGGATTCGAATTTTAAATAGACAGAAGAGGCTGTCTCTAAACTTAAAGCAGTTGTCATTATGCTTTGAATGATCAGATGATAAGCTTACCTATACTTTAGAGACAGCCACTTTTATTTTAATCATGAACATAAAGGAAGTTTGCCACTTTACGCTCTCCTTGATGATCATAGTTTCTGTTATCACAGGGAAAGTTCACAATTCCCTCTTCCGGTGCACCGGACAGCCATAAGGCGGTAGAACCTCCTCCATCCAGATTCAGCGCATCTTTTCCACCCAATACATGAAGCAGATGTGCCAGTTCCGGAATGTTGATTCCGACAGCATTTTCCGGAGATCGCCCATCGACAGTAACAAACAGAATCTTTCCTTCTTCAGTCAGACAAATAGCACTACGCGGATGTTTGGTTTCTATAAAATTGGCATTGCACTGACTCCAGTCATAGTATTCCCCGTCTTTCAGCATCAACGGGCCAGAAGCTAACACAGAACCTTTATTTTTCTTGTAGTTCTTCTCGATCTGCCTGTCCCAAGGAATGAGCTTCACTTTTCCTTTCTTCTCATAAACTGCTCCTGTCACCCGCAACTTCAATTCATCCAAAGAAGTAGTGTCCACAACCTGACTTCCCACCTTCAGAAAACAGACGGAGTTTCCTTTCGTCATATCAAAATAGGAGCCGTTGATGGCTCCGATGGCCTGATGTTTCCGGGCAATCCGGCTTATTTTCTCCAATTGTCCAGTAAAGGCAATGCCGATCTTTTTGCCAGTCTTCGGATTTATCTCCAATATATTAATGGACTGAGTGCCTTGATAAAGAAAAGGGATGGAAGCCCGCTTATGTACAATTCCATTTTCTACGGTCACCACTTCCCAAGGAGCTGTCACTATTGCTATAGAGTCAGCAACAGTCTGTGCATTTACGACCCTAACGGACAACAAGATTAGAACAATGATACCAACAAGATTTCTTCTCATAAACAGTCTGTAAGTTTTGGATTCATATTTCGTGTAGCAACTAATCACACAAAGATATACTTCTCCCGTCATATAACTAATATATTCGGATATAAATTAATTCATTTATATGTGATTTGTAATCAGATGTATGAAAGAAGCATGGAGGACTTGACAAACCGCTTTTAATGTTGTATCTTTGTAAGTGAAAACCGGAAGTAAATTCGATAACATTGATAATATAGACGAAATATGAGCAATAATAAGTATTATATAATAACAGATTACAGGCATTCCCACTCCGGGTAATGCTTGTTGGATAGTCTGATACAAGCTAAGGGCTGCGATTCCTTATGGGAATTGCAGCCCTTTTCGTTGCTTAAAATGGATGTTTATTGCAGGAATAACGAAATTAGAGTTTATAATAAACTTGGAGGACGTTTATAATAAACGATGAAAGAATTTATTAATAAATGATTGGCTGTTACCGCATAATTAGTCAAAGTCTTTCGTATAGATGTGGGTGCTGATTTTGAAAGATTCTTTATTTTCTAGGTAAATCGATGAATTATTGCTACAATACTACCTTTCTCTTTTTGTGTCATATAACTGAATACCTTATGATGTTATGAGGAGAATAATCTTCGGACTTAATTTTTATTTTCGCTTTATTAGCTATTAATACGAATCAGCGGTTGATTCAAATCTGTATGCATTTGCTCCATTTGAATACCAAGCCCGTAAGGAGCTAATTCCACAGGTTTTGAAATATTTTCGTCATATCTACTATACCCTTCCGCTTTTTTTCGTACTTTTACCCCTTGTTGGAAAGTAGCGCCTTTCTGACCCCTGAGAACAGAAAAAGAAAAAACAATATATAAAATGAATCACAAATGGAATTATCAACCCATTACACCCGAACAGGCAGAGACAAGCCAGACATTGGCCCAGGAATTAGGCATTAGCCCGATACTTGGACAACTTTTGGTGCAGCGGGGAATAACGAAGGCAGGAGATGCCAAGAAGTTTTTCCGCCCGCAATTGCCCGACCTGCACGATCCGTTCCTGATGAAGGACATGGACATTGCAGTAGAACGTCTGAACAAGGCGATGGGAAAGAAAGAGCGTATTCTGATTTATGGAGATTATGATGTAGACGGTACTACTGCCGTAGCACTGGTCTACAAGTTTATTCAACAGTTCTATTCGAACATTGACTATTACATACCCGACCGCTACAACGAAGGGTATGGCATTTCTAAAAAAGGAGTTGACTATGCCTCAGAGACCGGCGTAGGATTGATCATCGTACTCGACTGCGGAATCAAAGCAGTGGAGGAAATAACGTATGCGAAAGAAAAGGGAATCGACTTTATCATCTGCGACCATCATGTGCCGGACGATATCCTCCCCCCTGCCGTCGCAATCCTGAATGCCAAACGCCTGGACAACACTTATCCATACACCCACCTTTCCGGTTGCGGAGTCGGTTTTAAGTTTATGCAGGCATTTGCTATCAACAATGGTATTGAATTTCATCATCTGATTCCATTGCTCGACCTCGTAGCGGTGAGCATTGCGTCGGACATCGTCCCGATCATGGGCGAAAACCGTATTCTCGCCTATCACGGTCTGAAGCAACTGAACAGCAACCCCAGCGTCGGCATGAAAGCCATCATCGATGTATGCGGACTCTCCGAAAAGGAGATCACCGTCAGCGATATCGTGTTCAAAATCGGACCACGTATCAACGCATCGGGACGCATCCAGAACGGTAAGGAAGCGGTGGACCTCCTCACAGAGAAGGACTTTTCTGCCGCACTGGAGAAAGCGGGACAGATCAATCAGTACAACGAAACCCGGAAAGACCTCGACAAGAGCATGACAGAAGAAGCTAACAATATTGTGGCCAATCTGGAAGGGCTATCCGAACGCCGTTCCATCGTGCTTTATAATGAGGAATGGCACAAAGGTGTCATCGGCATCGTAGCATCCCGTCTGACAGAAGTTTACTACCGCCCGGCAGTAGTACTCACACGGACGGATGATATGGCCACCGGTTCCGCACGTTCCGTCTCCGGATTTGATGTGTACAAAGCGATTGAACATTGCCGCGACCTGTTGGAGAACTTCGGCGGACATACCTATGCAGCGGGGTTATCCATGAAAGTGGAGAATGTGGAAGCCTTTACCCGACGATTTGAAGAATATGTGTCACAACATATTCTGCCGGAACAAACCAGCGCCGTCATCAATATAGATGCGGAGATCGACTTCAGAGACATCACATCGAAATTCTTCAATGACCTGAAGAAATTCAATCCTTTCGGTCCGGACAATATCAAACCGATCTTCTGTACGCATCACGTCTATGACTACGGAACCAGCAAAGTAGTGGGACGCGATCAGGAACATATCAAGCTGGAACTGGTTGACAACAAGTCGAATAACGTCATGAACGGCATCGCATTCGGACAGAGTTCTCATGTGCGCTATATCAAGACGAAGCGTTCATTCGACATCTGCTATACGATCGAGGAGAACACGCACAAGCGTGGCGAAGTCCAACTTCAAATCGAGGATATAAAGCCGATTGAATAAGTATCAGGAGATATTAAAACAATACTGGGGTTATGACTCCTTCCGCGACTTGCAGGAGGAGATCATCACCAGTATCGGCGAAGGCAAAGACACACTGGGACTGATGCCTACCGGAGGCGGTAAGTCTATTACATTTCAAGTGCCCGCTCTCGCCCAAGAGGGCATTTGTATCGTCATCACCCCGCTTATCGCCCTGATGAAAGATCAGGTGCAGAATCTGCGGAAGCGGGAAATCAAAGCTCTTGCCATCTATTCGGGCATGACGCGGCAGGAAATACTTACCGCACTCGAAAACTGCATCTTCGGCAATTACAAATTCCTTTATATTTCTCCGGAACGGCTGGATACGGAAATATTCCGCACCAAGTTGCGTTCGATGAAAGTCTCCATGATTACGGTAGACGAAAGCCACTGTATCTCACAATGGGGATACGACTTCCGCCCGGCATATCTGAAAATTGCAGAGATACGGGAACTATTGCCGGAAGTTCCGGTACTGGCACTGACGGCTACGGCCACTCCGGAAGTCGTAACAGATATTCAGGCCCGTCTGAAATTCCGGGAAGGAAATGTCTTCCGAATGAGCTTTGAACGGAAGAATCTGGCATATATCGTGCGCAAAACCGACAACAAAACGAAAGAACTCCTGTATATCCTGCAACGAATATCGGGCAGTGCCATCATCTATGTCCGCAACAGACGCCGTACCAAAGAAATCACTGAACTGCTGATGAACGAAGGTATAACCGCCGACTTCTATCATGCCGGACTGGATAACGCCGTCAAAGACCTCCGGCAGAAACGCTGGCAAAGCGGAGAAGTCCGCGTCATGGTGGCAACCAATGCCTTCGGTATGGGTATCGACAAGCCGGATGTCCGCATCGTGCTGCATCTCGACCTGCCTGACTCTCCCGAAGCCTACTTTCAGGAAGCCGGACGTGCCGGAAGAGACGGAGAGAAAGCCTATGCCGTCATCCTGTACTCCAAATCGGACAAGACAACACTCCATAAACGAGTGGTCGACACCTTCCCCGACAAAGAGTACATTCTGAATGTCTACGAACATCTCCAGTACTATTACCAAATGGCGATGGGCGACGGTTTTCAATGTATCCGTGAATTCAATCTGGAAGAGTTCTGCCGGAAGTTCAAATACTTTCCGGTGCCGGTAGACAGTGCCTTGAAAATACTGACTCAGGCAGGCTATCTGGAATACACGGACGAACAGGATAATTCATCACGGATTCTCTTTACCATCCGTCGGGACGAACTATACAAGTTGCGGGAGATGGGAAAGGAGGCGGAAGCTTTGATACAAAGTATTCTTCGCTCATACACAGGAGTTTTCACCGATTATGCCTACATCAGCGAAGAGTCTCTTGCCGTCCGCACCGGACTGACACGCCAGCAAATCTATAATATATTGGTGACGTTAACCAAACGCCGCATCGTGGACTACATTCCCCGCAAAAAGACACCTTATATTATATATACGCGCGAACGACTGGAATTACGTTTCCTGCATATCCCCCCCAGCGTCTACGAAGAGCGCAAAGCCCGCTATGAAGCACGCATCAAGGCAATGGAAGAATACGTCACCACCGAAAACATATGCCGGAGCCGGATGCTTCTCCGCTACTTCGGAGAGAAAAACGAACACAACTGCGGGCAATGCGATGTCTGCCTCAGCAAGCGTGCCACCGACAACTTATCCGAGGAATCTTACGAAGAAGTGAAAAGGCAAATACTCGACTTACTCAGCCACAGCCCTCTCACTCCTGCCGAAACAGCCGATCAGATAAAGGCGGAAAAAGAGGATATCGGACAAGTAATCCGATATTTATTGGACGAAGGCGAGCTGAAGATGCAGGACGGAATGCTACATATTTCAAAATAAGTTATTACATTTGCAGATAAACTCTAAAACAACACTATCATGCCGAACTTTTTTAAGTCTTTTTTCTCCGGTAAGTCCGAAACTCCGGAGAGTGAAAAACAGAAAAACGATCAGAAAAACTTCGAGATATTCAAATATGACGGTTTGCGTGCACAACGCATGGGACGTCCGGATTATGCCATAAAGTGCTTTACCGAGGCGCTTGCCATCGAAGAGGATTTCGAGACGATGGGCTATCTCAGCCAACTTTACATCCCGATGGGAGAAACCGAAAAAGCCCGCGAACTTCTGGAGAAAATGGCAGTAATGGAACCTCATGTGACCAGCACATTCCTCACACTGGCCAATGTCTGCTACATCCAGGAAGATTACAAAGCAATGGAAGAGGCTGCCGGCAAAGCAATCGCCATCGAAGAGGGAAATGCAGTCGCACACTTCCTGCTCGGAAAAGCCCGCAAAGGACAGGATGACGAAATCATGACCATCGCTCATCTGACGAAAGCCATCACTCTGAAAGACGACTTCATCGAAGCCCGTCTGATGCGTGCGGAAGCTCTGCTGAAAATGAAGCAATACAAGGAAACAATGGAAGACATAGACGCCGTACTCGCCCAGAATCCGGAAGAAGAGACCGCCATCCTGCTGCGTGGCAAGGTGAAAGAAGCCAACGGACAGGAAGAAGAAGCGGAAACGGACTACAAGTTCGTAACGGAAATAAACCCATTCAACGAACAAGCCTATCTCTATCTGGGACAGCTTTATATCAATCAGAAGAAACTGGCGGAAGCAATCGCCCTGTTTGACGAAGCCATCGAGTTGAACCCGAACTTCGCCGAAGCCTATAAAGAACGCGGACGCGCCAAACTACTGAACGGTGATAAAGACGGTTCCGTAGAAGACATGAAGAAGTCACTGGAGCTGAATCCAAAAGACGAAGCTAGTCTGAACGGAGAATTCAAGAACCTGGGACCGAAACCGGAAGCACTCCCGGGAATCTTCTAGGCAGACGGCGGTATATACTCATTTTTAACTGAAACATTACTGTCATATCAGGTGACCTTTTCATCTTTTTTAGAGAAGAAAACAAAAAAAGTATCGCTTTTTGTTTGCATCTAACAGAAAATTATTACTTTTGCCCCAGAATTAGAAACCAAAGCAGAAACAAAGATTCGTATGAAATCATTTTCTTATGCATATTACTTCTTTTTTTACTTTTACTTTAGCCAGAAAGTAGAGCGGGAGTTTGTATGTATCAAGTGACATGATGCTTAAGGACTGAGATGAAGAAATTAATCATATAAATCCCGCTTCCATATGGACGCGGGATTTTTTTATATAACCCTATTAGAACAATGAAAAAGATAGCAATTCAAGGAACACTCGGCTCATATCACGATATCGCCGCACACAAGTACTTCGAGGGAGAAGAAATAGAGTTAATCTGTTGTGCCAACTTCGAAGACGTGTTTACTTCGATACGGAAAGACAGCCAGGTCATCGGAATGCTAGCCATCGAAAATACGATAGCGGGAAGCCTGCTGCACAACAATGAACTGTTGAGACAAAGCGGTACGCAGATTATCGGCGAATACAAGCTGCGCATCTCACATAGCTTCGTCTGCCTGCCCGAAGAAAGCTGGGAAGACCTGACAGAAGTCAACTCCCACCCTATCGCCCTGATGCAATGCCGTGATTTTCTGAATCAGCATCCGCAACTCAAAGTAGTGGAAGGAGAAGATACGGCACGCAGCGCGGAAATCATCAAGAAAGAAAACCTGAAAGGGCATGCAGCCATTTGCTCGAAAACGGCGGCAGAACGCTACGGAATGAAAGTGCTCCAAGAAGGCATCGAAACCAACAAGCACAACTTCACCCGTTTTCTGGTAGTTGCCGATCCGTGGCAAGTGGACGAACTCCGCCAGCATCACGCAAAGGCGACCAACAAGGCAAGCATGGTATTCACATTGCCACACACAGAAGGAAGCCTGTCGCAAGTATTATCCATTCTTTCGTTCTACAACATCAATCTGACAAAGATACAATCGCTGCCGATCATCGGACGGGAATGGGAATATCAGTTTTACGTCGATGTATCTTTCAATGATTATCTGAGATATAAACAATCTATAGCAGCAATTACTCCATTAACCAAAGAACTTAAAATATTAGGCGAATATGCAGAAGGAAAGTCAAACGTATAAAATCGCTCCTGCCGAAAGACTGGCAAGTGTCAGCGAATACTACTTCTCAAAGAAGCTGAAAGAGGTAGCACAAATGAATGCAGAAGGAAAAGACGTTATCAGTCTGGGTATCGGAAGTCCCGATATGCCTCCTTCAAAGGTTACCATCGAAACATTGTGCAACAATGCTCACGATCCCAACGGACACGGTTACCAACCGTATGTGGGCATACCGGAACTCCGTAAAGGTTTCGCAGCCTGGTATCAACGCTGGTATGGAGTGGAACTGAATCCGAATACGGAAATACAGCCGCTGATCGGTTCCAAAGAAGGTATCCTTCACGTCACGCTGGCTTTTGTCAATCCGGGCGAACAGGTACTGGTGCCGAATCCGGGATACCCCACCTATACTTCTCTGAGTAAAATACTCGGTGCGGAAGTAATCAGCTACGACCTGAAAGCAGAAGACGGCTGGATGCCCGATTTCGAAGCATTGGAAAAGATGGACCTGAGCCGCGTGAAACTAATGTGGACCAACTATCCGAATATGCCGACAGGAGCCAACGCTACTCCGGAACTCTACGAACGTCTGGTAGACTTCGCACGCCGCAAGAATATCGTCATCGTGAATGACAACCCGTACAGCTTTATCCTGAACGAAAAGCCGATCAGTATTCTCAGCGTACCGGGAGCCAAAGAGTGCTGCATCGAATTCAACTCCATGAGCAAGAGCCACAATATGCCGGGATGGCGTATCGGAATGCTGGCTTCGAATGCCGAATTCGTACAATGGATACTGAAAGTAAAAAGCAATATCGACAGCGGTATGTTCCGTGCAATGCAACTGGCAGCCGCCACAGCTCTGGAAGCCGAAGCGGACTGGTACGAAGGTAACAACCACAACTATCGCGGCCGTCGCCATCTGGCCGGCGAAATCATGAAAACACTGGGGTGTACCTACGACGAAAACCAGGTGGGTATGTTCCTTTGGGGAAAGATTCCCGCTTCGTGCAAGGATGTAGAAGAACTGACCGAAAAAGTATTGCACCAGGCAAGGGTATTTATCACGCCGGGATTCATCTTTGGCAGCAACGGAGCAAGGTTTATCCGTATTTCCCTTTGTTGCAAGGATGCCAAACTGGCGGAAGCATTGGAAAGAATCAAGAAGCTTTCTTAAAAAGAAAAGACCGATAAAAGTAAATCAGCGGCAGACCAGGAAACGCCTGCCCGAAAGAGTAAGAACAAGAATAAAATAAAAACAATAAGAATATGGAACTCGAATCAATTTTATTACCGGGCATCGAAGCCAAAAGACCGATTGTTATCGCCGGCCCGTGTAGCGCAGAGACTGAAGAACAAGTAATGGAAACCGCCAAACAACTGGCAGCCAAAGGACAAAAGATATACCGTGCCGGTATCTGGAAACCGCGTACCAAACCGGGAGGTTTCGAAGGAATCGGTGTGGAAGGACTTGCCTGGCTGAAGGAAGTGAAGAAAGAAACAGGTATGTATGTTTCTACCGAAGTAGCGACTGCCAAACACGTTTACGAATGTCTGAAAGCAGGAATCGACATCCTTTGGGTAGGCGCACGTACCACAGCCAATCCTTTCGCCGTACAGGAAATTGCCGACGCATTGAAAGGGGTCGACATCCCCGTGCTGGTAAAAAATCCGGTAAACCCAGACCTGGAATTGTGGATCGGTGCACTGGAACGTATCCACAACGCAGGCTTGAAACGTTTGGGAGCTATCCACCGTGGTTTCAGCAGCTACGACAAAAAGATATACCGCAACCTTCCGCAATGGCACATTCCTATCGAACTGCGTCGCCGTCTGCCTAACCTGCCGATTTTCTGTGACCCGAGTCACATCGGAGGAAAACGCGAACTGGTTGCCCCGCTCTGCCAGCAGGCAATGGACCTGAACTTCGATGGTCTGATCGTGGAAAGTCACTGCAATCCGGACTGTGCGTGGAGCGACGCTTCTCAACAGGTAACGCCCGATGTACTCGACTACATCCTCAACTTATTGGTGATCCGTACCGAAACCCAGACGACAGAAAGCCTGAGCCAACTGCGTAAGCAAATCGACGAATGCGACGATAACATCATCCAGGAACTGGCTAAGAGAATGCGCGTAGCACGTGAGATCGGTACTTACAAAAAAGAACACGGAATCACCGTTCTTCAAGCAGGGCGCTACAATGAAATCCTGGAAAAGCGCGGTGCGCAAGGAGAACAATGCGGTATGAGCGCAGACTTTATGAAGCTGATCTTCGAAGCAATCCACGAAGAGTCTGTCCGCCAGCAGATAGAGATTATTAATAAATAAAAAGCCCAAAAGAACTCAAAAATCAAATGGAAACTAACAAATAAGTCGGCAGTAACACAACTGAGGCCGACTAGAAAGTCGGTAGTATCTTAACTCTCCTCCTTCTGGAAGGAGGAGAATAAAGATAGAATCGACTTGTTAGTCACCCCAATGTGAGATACTATTAACTTTTAGAGATACTATTGACTTTTGAAGAGACTATTGACTTTTGAGAAACTCCCCAATAATAATAGATATGAGAATATTAATCCTCGGAGCCGGTAAAATGGGTTCCTTCTTTACGGATATACTGAGTTTTCAGCACGAGACGGCCGTGTTTGACGTCAACCCGCACCAGTTGCGTTTCGTGTATAACACGTATCGTTTCACCACACTGGAGGAAATCAAAGAATTCGAACCCGAACTGGTCATCAATGCCGTCACCGTAAAATACACGCTGGATGCTTTCCGCAAGGTATTGCCTGTGCTGCCCAAAGACTGTATCATCAGTGACATCGCTTCCGTAAAGACAGGACTGAAGAAGTTCTACGAAGAAAGCGGATTCCGCTACGTTTCCAGTCACCCTATGTTCGGACCGACGTTTGCCAGTCTCAGCAATCTGAGCAGCGAGAATGCGATTATCATCAGCGAAGGAGATCATTTGGGAAAGATTTTCTTCAAAGACCTTTACCAGACGCTGCGCCTGAACATCTTCGAATATACGTTCGACGAACATGATGAAACGGTGGCATACTCGCTCTCCATCCCATTCGTTTCGACTTTCGTATTTGCTGCCGTGATGAAGCATCAGGAAGCTCCGGGAACAACTTTCAAGAAGCACATGGCTATCGCAAAGGGGCTGCTGAGCGAAGATGACTACCTGCTGCAGGAAATCCTGTTCAACCCACGCACCCCGGGACAAGTGGCCAATATCCGTACAGAGCTGAAGAATCTTCTCGAAATCATCGAAAAGAAAGATGCGGAAGGTATGAAAGCCTACCTCACCAAGATTCGGGAAAAGATCAAGTAAATCATCCTCTCCTTCGATAAGATTTAACCATCCCCTGCAAAAAAGTTCTTTGCAGGGGATTTTTTTATATGTACCTTTGTATCCGCAAAAACGGAATCACAGGAGAAAAGAAGAATGATAGATCAAGTTACCATAGACCGAATTTTAGATGCCGCACAGATTGTAGATGTAGTGTCTGAGTTTGTCACCCTGCGCAAACGCGGAGTGAACTATGTAGGTCTGTGCCCGTTCCACAACGAAAAGACTCCGTCATTCAGCGTCTCCCCTGCCAAAGGACTTTGCAAGTGTTTCAGCTGCGGTAAGGGCGGAAACTCGGTCCACTTCATCATGGAGCACGAACAGATGTCGTATTACGAGGCACTGAAATATCTCGCCAAGAAATACAACATCGAAATCAAAGAACGGGAGCTGACCAATGAAGAGAAACAGGCGCAGACAACGCGCGAAAGTATGTTCATTGTCAACAACTTCGCCCGCGATTACTTTCAGAATATCTTAAAGAATCATGTGGACGGGCGCAGCATCGGTCTAGCTTATTTCCGTCAGCGTGGATTTCGTGATGACATCATTGAGAAATTCCAGTTGGGTTACTGTACGGAAAGCCATGATGCCATGTCACAAGAAGCATTGCGCAAAGGCTACAAGAAAGAATTCCTGGTGAAAACGGGAATCTGCTACGAAACGGATGACCACCGTCTTCGTGACCGCTTCTGGGGACGTGTGATTTTCCCCGTCCATACCCTTTCCGGAAAGGTGGTCGCCTTCGGCGGACGTGTGCTCAGCACCGCCACCAAAGGGGTAAAGGTGAAATATGTCAACTCTCCCGAGTCGGAAATTTACCACAAGAGTAACGAGCTATACGGAATCTATTTTGCCAAACAGGCGATTGTCAGGCAGGACAGATGTTTCCTTGTGGAAGGATACACGGACGTTATCTCCATGCACCAGTCGGGCATAGAAAACGTAGTCGCTTCATCGGGCACCGCATTGACGCCGGGACAGATTCGTCTGATCCACCGTTTCACCAATAACATTACCGTACTCTATGACGGTGACGTAGCCGGTATCAAAGCCTCTATCCGCGGAATCGATATGCTGCTGGAAGAAGGCATGAACATCAAAGTATGCCTGCTTCCGGACGGAGACGACCCGGACTCCTTCGCCCGCAAGCATAATTCGGAAGAATTCCAGGCATTCATCCATGAGCACGAGAAAGATTTCATCCGCTTCAAGACCGACCTTCTGATGGAAGACGCGGGAAGAGATCCGATCAAACGCGCGGAACTGATTTCGAATATCGTACGAAGCATTTCCGTCATACCGGAAGCCATTATACGGGATGTCTACATCAAAGAATGCAGCCAACATCTGCGCATCGAAGAAAAACTGCTGGTAGCGGAAGTCGCCAAATTAAGAGAGGCGCAGGCTGAAAAAGCCAATCGTCCCAGCTATAATCATTCATCTTCAACAACCGGAGATACTTCCGGTACAGCTGCCGCTTCCGGCACACCGGCTTATTCCGGTGCTCCGACTTATTCTACTCCATCAAGTCCCTACGCCAATGCAGGAATGCCACCGGAACCCGAATATGATGACGATGGCAATATCGTATCTTTCGCAGATCCGATGTCCGCTGCTACAGGAGGTGCAGCAGGATTTCCTCCCGGCAATGCACCTGCCTCCACTACGGATACCACTGTTCCCGGAGATTCTTATACCTCCTTTATTCCGCAGGAAGGAAAAGAAGGTCAGGAGTTCTATAAGTTTGAGCGATTGATCCTGCAGGCAGTAGTCCGTTATGGTGAAAAAGTGATGTGCAACCTTACCGACGAAGAAGGAAATGAAATTCCGGTAACCGTTATCGAATATGTGGTGAATGATCTGAAGGAAGACGACCTGGCTTTCCATAATCCGTTGCACCGACAGATTCTGACAGAAGCCGCCACGCATATACACGATGCCGGTTTTATCGCGGAACGCTATTTCCTGGCACATCCCGACCAGACCATCAGCCGGTTGAGCGTGGACTTGATCAATGTACGTTATCAGCTAAGTAAATATCACTCGAAATCACAGAAGATCGTGACAGATGAAGAACGGCTGTACGAACTCGTCCCTATGTTGATGATCAACTTCAAGTATGCGATTGTCACGGAAGAACTGAAACATATGCTTTATGCCCTGCAAGATCCGGCACTCGCTCATGACAATGAGAAATGTAATTCGCTGATGCAGCGTTACAATGAGATGCGGGAAGTGCAAAGTCTGATGGCGAAGCGCCTGGGCGACCGCGTTGTATTACGCTAAATTTCTCATCGGTGCCGAGACACCCCTTCATCGGTACCGGAGGCAATCCTCATTGACGGGGAACTACATCGTCCACATTTTGTAAAGCGTATTACACCCTGCCGTGCTGAATCAGATTCATAAACTCTTCGCGAGTCTTGGCTTGATTGAAAGCTCCTGTAAAGTCTGAAGTAGTAGTAATAGAATTTTGTTTTTCTACGCCGCGCATCTGCATACACATATGCTTTGCCTCCACTACCACCATCACTCCCAATGGGTTCAGTGTCTCCTGGATACAATCTTTGATTTGCAGCGTCATGCGTTCCTGCACTTGCAGGCGATGGGAAAAGATATCGACTACCCGGGCAATCTTGCTCAATCCCGTGATATAGCCGTTAGGGATATATGCCACATGTGCTTTTCCGTAGAACGGCAACATATGGTGTTCGCAGAGAGAGAAGAAATCAATGTCTTTCACTATCACCATCTGACTGTATTCTTCCTGAAACTTAGCCGAACGCAACACTTCATGAGGGTCCATGTGATAACCTTTTGTCAGACTCAGCATAGCCTTCGCAACACGTTCGGGGGTCTTCAGCAAACCTTCCCTTCCGGCATCTTCACCCAACAAAGTAATAATACTGTGATAATGACTTTTCAACTCCTCCAGATTCGGAGAGACAATTTCTTCTTTTTCTAACATGATACAATTATAAAGGAATATTGATCTGGTCTTTGACGATAGAGACCTCTTTGAATACACCGGTTGCCTTGAGTTTACGCATCATCGCGTCCGCCTCTTCAATGCTCCGGAAATCACCCACACGACAAAGCCAGCGGGGAGGATTGAACGAAGTGTAAATCGTCAGTTCGGGGAAATACTCTTTGATGCGGGAAGCTACACGATAAGCATCATTCTTTGCCTCACGGGTATTATTACCGGCATACGCCTGTATTCTGAATCCGGCTGCCTTCAACACTTTCTGTTCGCCCATAGAAGGACGTTCCACGCCTATCAATGCCTCTATCTTAGGGTCTTGATGAATCGTCACCTTTCCCTGTCCCGGCACTGTACGTTCCAGACTCTTGATGATGTTCTGCGCCTGTGCACCAACAGCGGTAAAAGCCAGCATCCATAAAAGTAAACCTAGTTTTCTCATTCGATAAAAGTTTAATTTCAGGAAGTGGCTAAAAAGTCGATACTATCTGCAATTCCCCTCCTTCTGGAAGGAGGAGAGTTTAGAGTTACTATCTACTTTTTAGTCAGTTCCCGAAAGATATTCTAATTATGCATTGAACGCATCGATGATACCCTTGAAGTCAGAAACTTTCAGAGCAGCACCACCAATCAGTCCACCGTCTACGTCGGGGTTAGAGAACAGTTCTTTAGCGTTAGAAGGCTTGCAGCTACCACCGTAAAGGATAGAAGTGTTGTCAGCGATTTCCTTGCCATACTTGTCAGCTACGATTGAACGGATGAAAGCGTGGATTTCCTGAGCTTGCTCGGGAGAAGCTGTTTTACCTGTACCGATAGCCCAAACCGGTTCGTAAGCAAGGATGATCTTAGAGAAGTCTTCAGCAGACAGAGAGAATACAGATTCCATCTGAGCAGCTACTACTTCGTTCTGCTTGTTAGCTTCGCGTTCTTCCAGCACTTCACCGATACAGAAGATCGGAGTCAGACCGTTAGCCAGAGCCAATTTTACTTTTTCTTCGAGGATAGCAACAGTTTCACCGTAGTAAGCACGACGTTCTGAGTGACCCAGGATTACATATTTTGCACCTGTAGAAGCTACCATTTCAGCAGAAACTTCACCTGTATATGCACCGGATGCCTTGTCTGCACAGTTTTCAGCACCTACACCGATCTTAGCAGCGTCTACCAACGGAGTTACAGATGCCAGGTGAATAAACGGAGTACAGATGATTACATCACAGTTAGGCTTTTCGTTAGCCAATGCTTCGTTCAGTTCTTTTGCCAAAGCGATACCCTCTTGAAGGGTTTTGTTCATTTTCCAGTTTCCTGCAACAATGTTCTTTCTCATTTTGTTCTTTATTTAAAGGGTTAATAAATTTATTATTCTTTTACTTCCTGTTGCTGCTTCCGCTTTTCGTTCTTCCGTTCGCGTCGGCGGACAATCAGAATGTCCACTCCCAACACCAGCAACAGCGGAATGACAAACCACAAGAAAACATATCCAATCGTATGTACGTCACTCCGGACCTTCTGCTGACCGAGTTCCAGATTCTCCAGTTTGTCAGTCAGTACATATTCATCCGGAATGTCTTCATCACTCCATTTGTTCAGAATCGTACCGTTTTTTATCAGCATCAGTCCCGGATTAGAGCGAATCATCGTCTTCAGCGTAATGTCATCCATCTGGCAGAAAGGATATTCCGCACCGGTCTTGTCCTTCCACAATTCTATCTGCTCTTCCGGTGAGGAAGTGAGGCAGTAGAATCTGTAACCATGCTCTACCGAGTAGTCATATATCTCATTAATCAAATCAATGTTACTGTCGTCCGCCTCTTCGATACGATGTGCCACCAGCAGGAAGGTATATCCCATATCCGTCAGCACGTCTTCCGTGATATCATCACCCGTGCTCATATCCATCATGGAGAAGTCGTGGATCGAAGGCTCGTATCCTTTTTCTTTCAGAATGGTATGCGTATCGACAAAGGTCCATGTGCTGTCCGGATAATTGTCCAGTGTAAACTCTTTCTTTTCCCCGTTCTTTTCCAGGATAAAGACACTCTCATATACACTCGGTTTCGCTCCTTCGGGAATACTCATGCCTTTCATGATATTCTGTCCGATCTTGTAAGGACGGAAGTCCAGCACAGGCAGACGGTCCAGACAGTAAAACGACAGTGTAAATACAAAGAATATCGTGTACAGAGAAATCAGCCATTCCATCTTTCGGGTAACGAATCTGATCAGCATTTTCCTCCACTGGAATGTAGCAATCGCGGCAAGCAGCAGTACGATGTTCTTTGCAAATGTCTCCCAGTTAGTCAACACCCAGGCATCGCCAAAACAGCCGCAGTCCGACACCGGATCGAAAATCGCCAGATACAGCGTCAGCGGTGTCATGAAAATCATCAGCACCAACGCCAATGTGGTAGAGATTGTTTTCTTGATACCGAAGAACAGGAAGATACCGATTGAAAATTCGATGGCGGATAATATAATGCCTCCCAACAACGGGAAGAAAGAAGGAAACCATGAAATCACCCCGAAGGCGGTCAGATAGTCCTGTATCTTATACTGGAAGCCCAGCGGGTCGACAGCCTTCACAAAACCGGAAAAGATGAACGATGCCGCTAAAAGGAAACGGCAGACATTCGCTCCTGTCTTCTGGATGATATGTAAGTTCTTATCCTTCAAATTCTATCTTGATCAATCCGAATACTGAATAATTAATCATATCCATATAGTTAGCATCGATACCTTCCGACACCAACGTGTTCCCTGCCAGACTTTCAATCTGCTTGGTACGGTATATCTTCATCAGAATCAAGTCTGTGTAGGAACTCACACGCATACTGCGCCAAGCCTCATCATAGTCATGATTTTTGGCAAGCATCAGCTCCAGCGCTTCCTTTGCATGCTTGTCATATAAAGCCAAAGCCTCCTCATTGCTGATGTCGGCAGATTCGGCATAGCCCAGTTCCAGCTGGATCAGACCGATAATGCCATAATTGACTATCGCAATAAATTCCGAACGGATTCCTTCGTCAACCAGAGTCACCCCTTTGGTTTCGATACTACGAATCCTGTTAGCTTTGATAAAAATCTGGTCAGTAACCGAAGCCGGACGCAGGATACGCCATGCAGGCCTGTAATCGTGCAGCTTCTTGGAGAATAAGTCACGGCACAAGGCGATGACATGTTCAAATTGTTGCTTGGTATCTTTCATCTTCTTCCAAATAGTGCGCAAAGGTAACAATAATTAAGTAAAAACAGAAAGAGGGCACTCTAAATTATATTAAAGTGCCCTCTTCCAAAGCTATTATTGTATTACATCTTTACGAACAACGTAAAACTTGTCCGATACGCAAGGTGGTCGTCGGCTTGATACGGTTCAGCTTACAAAGCGTGCTGACCGATACTCCACGCACTTTAGCGATACGTGACAATGTATCTCCGCTCTTCACTTTATGATAACGGATCGTTCCGTCGGCTACCTGAGTGTCGTGAGAACCGGCACTACGCACACCTTTCGTCTTGCGGAAAGTATAAGTATCGGCTACGATATCCTGTTTCGGGAAGTCGAACATATAAATCGGGTTGATGGCGATTCCCAGGAAGCGGGTTTCAAAGTGGAGATGAGAACCGGTAGAACGTCCGGTGTTACCACCCAGACCGATCACTTCACCGGCTTTTACCAATTGATTTTCTTCAACGAGTTGTTTGGACAAGTGTCCGTATATGGTTTCCAATCCATTGTCATGACGAATCACTACATATTTACCATATCCTCTGCGTTCATACTTCACGATACGTACTTTACCGTCAAAGGCAGCTACAATCGTGTCACCGATGTTCACCTTCAGGTCCAGACCATTGTGCATTCTTCTCCAGCGGGGACCGAAAGGCGAAGTAATCTTCGTACTCGGAGTCGGCATACAGAAGCCTGTGAGGTCGATGGTATAAGTGTCGGGGATGATAGCATTGCCGTAAGCATGTGCATACTGGTTGTTCCAGTTTGGATAAAGACTTAAGGCGGGATATTCCGACTGTTCGGCACGGATCTGTTTCTGCAGTGCCAAAGAGTCTACGGTTTTTAATTTCTTGTCTATCGGAGCTTGGCGGGCAATCAGGTCTTGAGAGAAAGAGCTCAGGCTGACCATAGCTGCTACAGCTACCAATCCTGTTTTAATAATGCAATTGAAATTCATTCGTTCTTGTCAATTCAATTAATATTCGTCGTTCGCATACAGGTAGTCAAAAGTCGCCTGTTTGTAGTCGAATATCTCTTCAGGTTTAAAAAATCTCGTTAATTCGATAGCCGCAGTTTCCGGAGAATCGGAAGTATGAACGATGTTTTCTTGAAAACTCATACTATAATCCCCACGAATGGTTCCCGGCGCAGCCAGACGTCCATTAGTTGGTCCCGCCAACGTACGGACTGCTTGAATAGCATCCACACCTTCGTAACAACAAACAATGACAGGAGTTGCCATCATCGAATCTTTCACGCGCTGAAAGAAAGGCTTGCTGCTCAGGTGGGCATAATGCTCGCTTAATAATTCATCCGTCAGTTGCATCATTTTCATGCCGGCCAACCGTAGTCCTTTACGTTCAAAGAGATGAGTAATCTCACCAACCAATCCCCGTTGAAGGGTACACGGCTTCAAAATAACCAGCGTTTTTTCGATCATGATGTGTGACTTTCAAAAGATTAAACTATACATTTACTATAAAAAATTCCCTCAAAGATAGTATTTTCCGATGAAAGGGCAAGTAAGTCATTAACTATTTTTCAGAAGTACGGAGATGAAAAGAACAGAAAAAACGGCGTTAAAGCCCTATAAATAGGAGGAATAGAAACGAAACATGTTTTGCAACACATTCCCGCAAATAAACTGCATGTTTAACCGTTTTTCAACTTATAGCCGCCCAGTTAACATTCGTTTTCCGGAGAGATTTCAGTTGCCGCCACAGAATCTCGTTCTCCGGACTTTGGGCCGACGGGTCGTTATCTACAATATCTTCGGCTATCGAACGGACGTACTGCAACAGCTGACCGTCACGGGCAAGGTTCGCAATCTTCAGATCGAAGGCAATGCCGCTTTGCTGCGTCCCCTCCAAATCACCGGGGCCGCGCAGTTTCAAGTCTGCTTCCGCTATTTCAAAGCCGTCATTGGTGCGCACCATTATTTCCAGCCGTTTCCGCGTGTCTTCGGTCAGTTTGTAGTTCGTCACAAGGATACAATAAGACTGTTCGGCGCCACGTCCCACCCGACCGCGCAACTGATGGAGTTGCGAAAGTCCGAAACGTTCGGCATTCTCAATGATCATCACAGAAGCATTGGGCACATTCACCCCGACTTCGATGACGGTAGTGGCAACCATAATCTGAGCTTGTCCGGAAATAAAGAGCTGCATCTGTTCATCTTTCTCCGCAGACTTCATCTTGCCGTGAACTTTGGCAACGGTACAGCCGGGAAACTCTTCCAGGATATGCTGGTAACCTTCTTCCAGGTTCTTGAGGTCGATCTTCTCGCTTTCCTTTATTAAAGGATAGACGATGTACACCTGCCGTCCTTCTTCTATCTGCTTGCGTACGGCGCGGTACATACTTTCCCGACGGTTGTCAAACTGATGAATGGTGGTTATCGGTTTCCGTCCCGGCGGCAGCTCGTCAATGACAGAAACATCCAGATCGCCATACAACGTCATCGCCAGTGTACGCGGAATAGGCGTGGCGGTCATCACCAGCACATGGGGCGGCTGTATATTTTTCGTCCAGAGGCGGGCACGCTGCGCCACTCCGAAGCGGTGTTGTTCGTCAATAACGACCAGTCCCAAAGAAGAGAAGTTCACCGTGTCTTCAATGACCGCGTGCGTACCTATCAGGATCTTCACGTCTCCCGTCAGCAGTCCGGTCAGGATCGCTTCCCTCCTCTTTCCTTTGATAGATCCGGTCAGCAGTTCGACACGGATATCCATACCGAAAAGCAGCTCCTTGATTGTCTCGTAATGCTGGTTCGCCAAAATTTCGGTGGGAGCCATCATGCACGCTTGAAAACCGTTGTCCAGTGCAAGCAGCATGCTCATCAACGCTACCAGGGTTTTACCGCTACCCACGTCCCCTTGAAGCAGACGGTTCATCTGCCGCCCGCTTCCCACATCATTCCTTATTTCTTTCAGTACCCGTTTCTGTGCACCCGTCAACTGAAAAGGAAGGTTCTGCGAATAGAAAGTATTGAAAACATCCCCTACCCGTTCAAAGATATATCCACGATATCGTCTTTGGCGGTCTTTCGCATAGCGGAGGATATTCAGCTGCACGTAGAACAGTTCTTCGAATTTAAGACGATACTGAGCCCTGCGCAGCGAATCGGGATTCGTCGGGAAATGGATATTCCGGAGTGCCTCCGTCAGAGGCATCAGATGATGGTCCGACAGGATTTTGGGAGAAAGCGTTTCCGGCAGGGGTTCCTGTATCTGCTGGATCACCGTAGCCATCATCTTCTCAATCGCATGCGAATTGAGAAAACTCCGTTTCATTTTCTCCGTCGTATTATAATAAGGTTGCAGTCCGACGGAAGAAAGTTTCAGATCATCCGGCTTATCGATGTCGGGATGTGCCACATTGATACGCCCGTTAAACACGGTAGGCTTACCGAAGATGATGTATTCTTCGTGAAGTTTATACTTACCTAATATATATTTGATGCCTTGAAACCACACCAGGTCGACGATTCCCGTTCCGTCGGAGAAATGGGCCGTCAGCCGCCGTTGCCGCCCTTCGCCTATCGTCTCGAAGCCGAGAATCTCTCCTTTCAGCTGGATATACGGCATATTGCCATCTATTTCGTGAATGTAATAGATGCGGCTCCGGTCAACATATTTATAAGGAAAATAATAAATCAGATCGTACAACGAGTAGATTTCCAACTCCTTGTTCAATACTGCGGCCTTCTGAGGCCCTACACCGGAGATAAATTTGATGTCGCGTGTGGTTAAATCGAACATTTACAAGAGAGCACTCCCGATCTTCAGGTCAAAGGGAGTTGTTATTTTTATGTTTTCACGATTACCTTCTGCCAGATATACGGGTACGCCCATTGCTTCGACCACCGAAGCATCGTCCGTAAAGAACGGAGTAAACTCCTGTCCATAAGCCTGTTTCAGCAGCTCCACCTCAAAGACCTGAGGAGTCTGCACTAACTTATATTCAGTACGGCTCACCGTTTCGCTTCCGGCATCCGTCAGATGGCGCAGCGTTTCGACTACATCCACCACCGGAATCACTGCTTTATATTGCTCCGCCAGCTTGTAACACCGGCGAATCACTTCTAGGGTTACAAACGGACGAACTCCGTCGTGCACCCCTACCAAGCCGGGAGCCTCCACAAGCGCCAGCCCGTTCTTCACCGAATGAAAACGGGTCTCGCCGCCATCTGCCACAAGATGTTCCACCGAAAAATGATGTTCTTCGCAAAGCTGTTTCCAGAAGTCCTGCTGTTCACGGGGAAGTACCAGAATAATCTGAAGCATCGCATCGTACTTGCGGAATGCTTCCAGCGTACGCATCAGCACAGGTTTGCCACCGACAGGAAGAAATTGTTTGGGAAGATCGCTTCCCATTCGCAAGCCCTTTCCACCGGCGACAATAATCACAGATTGTTTCATAGACAGCTTAGCGTTTTACACACATCGCTTCTACCAGTTCGTCTACTTTTTCTTTGCCGACCAACAGATCTACGATGGTCAGAGCAAACTCCATAGCAGCGCCCGGTCCCATACCTGTGATGATATTTCCGTCACGAACTACGGGTTCACTGACACATTCCGCACCTTCCAGATATTGTTCAAAGCTGGGGTAGCAAGTTGCTTTCCGACCTTTCAGCAAACCTAATTTGCCCAATACCATCGGAGCCGCACAGATCGCTGCGATCGGTTTTCCTTTGGCAGCAAAGTCAAGAAGCAGTTTTCGCAGCCCTTCATGTTTATCGAGCGTAGCCGCTCCCGGCATTCCTCCGGGCAACAACAGCAGATCGGCATCAAAAAAATCGCAGTTTTCAAAGTTTATATCACAGAGCAATGACACATCGTGAGCGCCCATTACAATTTCATCCGGAGTGACAGATACGATTTGCACATTCAGTCCGGCACGTCTCAAAGTGTCGACAGCAGTAAAGGCTTCTATTTCTTCAAAGCCATCTGCAAAAAAAGCATATACAGTTCCCATAATCCTATATTTTTGATTAGTGATACTATCTCAGGTTAAAATAATAAGTGATGGTTCCAGTCTGGTTGTTCGGTCCTTCCACGGTGTTGAAGCGAGCCTTCTTTGCCGCGTCTTCCGCTGCCTTCCGCAGGGTGGAGTTCACGGTGTTCGTTTGAGGATTGATACTGGTTCCAATGACTACTCCCGCCGGATTCACGGTGATATTGACTACCACACGTCCTTCTTCGGGCACATTATAGGCAGGCTTTGGCAGACTGCCCGTACCTAAAGAACGTCCGCCAAGGTCAAATGTTCCGTAACCTCCGGTTCCGGTCTTCGCTCCGGTGGATGAATTGCCGTCCTTGCTGCCTTCTGTTCCCGTGCCGCTGGCGGAAGTACCTTTGCTGCCTCCCATCTGCGCTCCCTTTCCGAAAGCATTGGCAACCTTTTTCTTCGCAGCCTCTTCGGCGGCTTTCCGTTCACGTTCCGCTTTTTCTTCGGCAAGACGTTTCGCTTCGGCAGCTTTCTCCGCCTCTGTCTTTTCGGGTTTCTTCACCGGTTCTTTGGGTTTCACTACCTCTTTGGGTTTCACGGTCTCCTTTTTAGGTTCCGTTTTCGGTTTCAGCACTACCGTTTCTTCTTCGGTCTGTGTCAGCAGATCCTGTTCCGAGGGCAGTTCCGGCTGCGTTTCCGCAGGTGCAGGTGCTTCCGGTTCTTCGGGCAGTATATCTACGTCCACCAGCGAAGGGTCGTCAAAGCCTCGGGCAGACTCCACATTTCCCAGCATCACAGGTACGCCGCCTGCGTCTTCATCCGGCTGGGGAACCGTAAAGCTCACCAGAATCAAAAGAGCTATCACTGCCACGTGTACCAACAGTGCACCCAGCGCGCCGACGAATTCACCCTTTTTTCTTCTGTCGTCCATAATTGTTTCTTTTTTTTAGTAATTAAGTAGCAACTACTTACTTTATTTGTTTTCCGGCGGGCGTGTAGCCAGCACCATTTTAAAATGATTCTCATTCGCAATGTTCAGCACCCGCACGATTTCACGGTAAGGCACCGATTCATCTGCATACAATGCCACATACATCTCCGGTTCTTTCTCCGCGCAACCTTGCAGGAACGGAGTCAGTTCGTCCAACGACAGCGGCTTTTCCTTCTCATTGCCGAAAGCAGCATAGAAGTTCAGGTCTTTATCGATCACGACTCTTGTCAGCGGTTTGGCCGAAGTCTGCTGTTTGCCTTGCGGCAACAACACCTTTATGGCATTGGGCGACACCACCGTAGAGGTAATCATAAAGAATATCAGCAGCAGGAAGATGACGTCCGTCATGGATGCCATACTGAAATTGGGCGATACTCTATTTCTTCTTTTTAATCCCACTTTATTATTGATTAGTGGTTAATGATAGTGATTAACGTCTCAGGGTTACTTTTGGGCAGGCTCGTTCAAGAGGTCCATAAATTCCATCGTACGAGCTTCCATTTTGTTTACTACACGGTCTACCAACATCACCAGGTAGTTGTAAGCAAACATGGCGATGATACCCACGATCAGACCGCCTACGGTGGTGATCATGGCTTCGTAGATACCGCCGGAAAGCAAAGTTATATCGATGTTTCCGCTTCCCGCATTCGCCATTTCGTAGAATGCGCGTACCATACCGGTCACCGTACCGAGGAATCCGAGCATCGGAGCACCACCGGAGATTGTTGCCATGACGGTCAGGCCTTTTTCCAGTTTGGCAACTTCCAGATTACCGACATTCTCGATGGCTACCTGCACATCGTTGATGGGACGTCCCAAACGGCTGATTCCTTTTTCAATCATGCGTGCCGAAGGAGTGTTCATCGTGCGGCAATACTGGATAGCCGCTTTGATTTCACCGCTATGGATATAATCCTTGATCCGTTCCATGAACATCGGGTCTTCTTTTCCCGCTTTACGGATCATATAGTTACGTTCAAATAAGATGTAGAAACAGACTACAGACAGTACACCCAGTACAATCATAATCCAACCACCCTTGATAGCCATATCAAGCATATTCATCTCGGGAGCGCTGACCGGAGTCAGCACCGGGTTGGCAGTTGCCAGCGAGTCGGCCATATTCATGGCACCCTGGGCCAATAACATCAATACATTCATTAGCGTAGACAGTTTTTATATTCCTGAATAGTACGTTCCAGTCCCAGATACAATGCGTCGCTGATCAAGGCATGACCTATGGATACTTCGTCCACCCAAGGAATGTTTTTATAGAAATAGTTTAAATTCACAAGACTCAAGTCGTGTCCGGCGTTCAAGCCGATGCCCAGTTTGCGGGCTGTTTTGGCTGCTTCCACAAATGGGGCAACAGCCGCTTCCGGATTCTTCGGATATGCCGTAGCATAGGGTTCCGTATAAAGTTCCACACGGTCGGCACCTGCTTTTGCCGCATATTCCACCATCTCCGGATCGGCAGCAACAAAGACGGAAGTACGGATGCCTGCGCTGTTGAACTGATCGAGAACTTCCGACAGAAATTCCAGATTTGCTTTTGTATCCCAACCGGAGTTGGAAGTAATCTGCGAAGGATCGTCAGGAACCAGCGTCACCTGATGAGGTTTCACTTTCAATACCAGGTCTATAAACTCCGGCGACGGGTAGCCCTCGATATTGAATTCGGTCCGCAACAACGGACGCAGATCATATACATCTGCCCGGCGGATGTGGCGTTCGTCGGGACGGGGATGAACAGTAATACCGTCAGCCCCGAAAGCTTCACAATCAAGTGCTACCTTCACCACATTGGGGGTATCCCCTCCGCGTGCATTTCTCAATGTAGCAACCTTGTTTATGTTTACACTTAATTTAGTCATAGTTTTACGCAATATTTGCCGCAAAAATACAAATATTATTATTAGTTGCCTAATAATACGAAACGCATTCTCAGTTCTTTTTTGGTTATTTAAAGTAGAAATCCAAGAAAAAATGCCAATTTTGCAACCGAAACTAATGAAACAGCTTATGAAATTTGCCATTTTCGGAAATACGTATCAGCCTAAAAAGTCTTTGCATGCACTCAGACTGTTCGAGCTTCTCAAGAAGCAGGGAGCGGAAATCTGTATGTGCCGGGAGTTTTACCAGTTCCTGACGGCAGATTTAAAAATGGAAGTGCCTGTCGATGCCCTGCTCGAAGGCAACGACTTCACAGCCGATATGGTTATCAGCATCGGAGGTGACGGCACATTTCTGAAAGCTGCCCGCCGGGTGGGTAGAAAACAAATCCCCATTCTCGGCATCAACACAGGGCGACTGGGATTTCTTGCCGATGTTTCACCCGAAGAGATGGAGGTGACTTTCGAAGAGATTCAGGCAGGCAGATACAGTGTGGAGGAACGAAGTGTATTGCAGCTTATCTGCAATGACAGAAATCTCCAGGAATCGCCTTATGCCCTCAACGAAATTGCGGTGCTCAAGCGGGACAGTTCTTCCATGATCAGCATCCGCACTGCGATCAACGGTGCTTATCTGAATACTTATCAGGCAGACGGACTGGTGATTGCCACTCCTACCGGCTCTACTGCATATTCATTAAGCGTAGGCGGCCCGATCATCGTTCCTCATTCCAATACGATCGCCATTACCCCGGTAGCTCCGCACAGCCTCAACGTCCGTCCTATCGTCATTCGTGACGACTGGGAAATCACGCTGGACGTGGAAAGCCGCAGCCATAACTTCCTCGTTGCCATCGACGGCAGCAGCGAAACGTGCAAGGAGACAACTCAACTGACCATTCGCCGGGCAGACTACAGTATAAAAGTAGTGAAACGGTTCAATCATATTTTCTTTGATACCCTCCGCAGCAAGATGATGTGGGGAGCGGACGGAAGGCGCTGATCTTCCGACCGGACCTTCGTAACTATCTGATTCCGGACTTTCGGGCATAAAAAAGTACATCCTTCCTCACCAGGACAGAATGTACTTAAACAAAAACAAACAATTATATAAAACGGACATCCAAGAGACTCCGTTTATATAAGCAATAAGCATGTTGTGGGAAACATACACATGCTATAAAGGGTTTATCCCCGTTCGGGTACTTCACAGTAACCTTTTTAGAAAAACATCTCACCCCATATTTTATAATTATAGTTCATATTTCTGTCGGACACATAATTAAATATGTTCAAGTATTTTTCAGGCAATTATCACCAAGGGTAAATATGCGAAATAACTCCCTGCCGCTGTAACGCTTCCAATATCTGCATGTCTTTGAGCGACCTGCACCTGCCTCCATGTCCTAAATAATACACCCGCCACGGAGTGGAACCATATTGACGGGCTATCCGAACATACACCTTTCTCCTTCTGGAGAACCAGACTTTCCATAAACTTTCCATTTCTTCTTTTACTTTTAAATAAGTAAACTAAAAACCCTTTTTAAGACATTGCCCACATCGAAGCAATGTTCATTCTCTTTATTTTGTCACTGTGTGTGTACCTTTACAAGCATATATCCCAATGGATAAATTCAGAACCAAAGTAAATAGAAGGCATGCAAAATGAGCTTGTTGTTTGAATTGCGTGTCACAATTTACTACTTACATTTATCTATTACTTCTTAGGTAACGGAAGTCCATTACCGGACTTTACACATAGGGGAAAAGAAGCGAAAAAGGCAGCGGCCTTTGCGAGAAGCACTGTATAAAAGGGTTATGAAGGAGATTTTGTCGGATGACAAACAATAAGGGTTCGGAACATGAAGTCAGTGGTATTCGTGTTCTCATAGTGTTATTTTATTTTCTTAAGTCAGAGAAATAAAATAATGTATAATAAGTTTGGGATATGAGATTCTTTTTATATATCTTTGCGTCGTATTTATTTCCGTTACCTAAGAAGTAATAGACATGATAACACACTAATAGCCAGCACTCTGATTATATTCTATTCTAATTATTGCAGTTTTCAACGTAAAAACAATTCAACCGATTTGCTTCTGTTCTCTTTTCCAGTTCAAAACCTTTCAGGTAGATTTGAGTCGTCTTAATAGATTTGTGTCCCAATGATTCACTGATCATTTCAATAGGTATACCCTGGTATTTGGCATTCGTTGCCCAAGAATGGCGGATGGTATATGAGGTGACAGCCGACTTTAAGTGAAGTTCCCTTGAAAGACTTTTCAGCTGATTATTGAACCGACGAAGCGCCGACTGGTATTCTTTATACATGCTTTCACCTTTTGGGCTTTTATTCCCTCTCAGAATACTGAATAAATAATTCGTTCCATCTTCCCGAACAGGGTCATTATTGCGAAGTTTACTGATCGTTGGCAGAGATGACTCCAGCACCTCAAGACTAACAGAAGTGCCTGTCTTGATACGGTTATATCTCAATACCCCTTGTGCCAATGCCGACTTTTCCAAATGCGCAAAATCCGCAAAAGGCATTCCGCAGAACTGGAACATCAGTCGGGCAATCTCCTGAGTACGCCGCAAGTGCTTAGACTGGGGTGTTTTATAAAGAAGTGTATGCAGTTCCTTTACGGGTATTGCCTTTTTCTGCCGGACATCCACACCGGTATATACATCACGAAACAATCGGGGGATAAAACGGGCGATACCAGCTTCCACACCACGATTGTAAATACAGCGCAGCATTCGCATATAGGTAGAGATCGTATTGAGTTTCAGTTTGCAATCGTACAGGTATTGTCCGTAACGTCGCAAAGACTCGCGAGTGATCTGCTCGAATGCAATATACGTACTGCCATGAAATCTCGTAAATGAAAGAACCGCATTCTTATACACATGTGCCGTAGAATAGCGCCCTTCTTCCTGCAAACTCCGGATATACGCTTTGGCACATCCGGTAAATCCAATTTTAGCTCTTTTCTGTTTCATAATCTTGTTATTTTTATTTGGTTACTTAGGGAATATAACACAATCAGCCACTTGTTTTGTCGTTAAGGCACCTAAAAAGCTCTTAAACGATTATCAATCTGACAAATCTCATTATAATAGATGTATCAACCGGCTCCTCTTTCTACGTATTGTTTTTCCAATTATTGCTGTCACCCATCACAAAAACACAAATAACACACTCATAGTCAATGCTTAACGCTGTGACGGCAACAGGTGACGGCACGGTGATGACAACTATTGCCGTCACACGCACATCGACTACACTGAACTCGCTACTATTGACTTTTGACATCATACACTCTAGTATAACTAGTTTCCATACGCTGGAACCAATGTTTTCAAGCGTCCGAAACTTTGGTTTCAAGGCTTTGAAACTTTAGTTTCAAGCCGATGAAACTTTAGTTCCAAGCTGAAGAAACAAAAGTTTCAAACGGGAGAAACTAAAAAGCTCTATATAGAACTACAAGCAGATCATAAGGAACCATTGAAAACAAGGCAGTGTGACAGCAAAATTTGCCGTCACACTGCCGTCACCTACTGCCGTCACCTCATTAATCACTCATATTCAAGATATTATACCCAACAAAGTGACAGATGACAGCAATTTATAGTTTTTATTTTTATAGAGAGCCTGGCTGACACGTAAGTATATCATAAGAATGTTAATCCAATTGTTGTGAATGGCAGAGTTTTTTCTTTTTCAAACTTTGTATAAAGGCTAAATTCTATTCGCTCATCATTGCAAAGAAATGATTAAATGGCTACTTATTTCCCGGAAACAACCCGTATGTTTTCCGTTTCTGTTCCATCAGCTGCCTGGTTCTTTCTCTATGCGGTGATTTTCTATTAGTCTTTCTTCCCAGACAAAAAGGGAATCCGAATCCGACACTTACATTCAGATCACGGGCGAATGTAGAACTTTTATAGACTCCTCTCTCCACCTTTTCTCCCGTATAAAGGTCTGTTACATATTTACGATAAGTAAATCTCCCCAATGGCTGTATATAATTGACATTCAACAGTAAAAAACAATTTCGACTGAGCTTATAGTTGGCGGTAATACCTGCCGAAAGAATAAAAGCATCGATACTCTCACTACCATAGTTACTTTCATCATCCCCTCTATACTCTATCTTATATAATTCATTTCCTCCTTTTTTCTTTAGTTCCGCACAAACACGCTGATAGGAAATGCTATTCACACCAATCCCCAAACGAGGATAAAAAGCCCAATGGGAATTTTCAAAGCGATAAGCAACACCAAAATCCAGACAGGGATTAACGTCCGGTTTTTGCGTTCCCGGTATGAGATTATTCACATAGTAATTCGCTTCGACTGCATGGACTAATTCAGTATAACAATCCCGCCTATATTTCACGGGAATCCCCAAACGGATATTCGTATACCATCCCCATTTACGCGAAAAGAAATGTTGCAAACGAAGGTTGATAGCAGGAAACACAGATTTCCGGTCCGACATTGCAGTGTACATATTTCCCTTCCCCCGATAAGCCAGGTCAAAACAGGTTCCCACATCCAAGTCTAACTGTAGCAACTTATTCTTGGTAGATGGATCTTTAAGAAACAGGCTTTCCTGCGCCTGCGATACAGGCACAACACATGCAGTAAACAATAGCATGGCTAATAAATGTATTTTCTTCATAGACAGCAGATTTAATAGAAAGTAACCGGATCGCTCAGCCGTTCAACCGCTTCACCGCTTTCCATTGTCAGCACTACACGAAAACGGAACTCTCCGCCTGATTGGGGAATGGTCAATAACGCCTTATATATCTTGTTTACTTCATCTATCATGGATATAACCCCTCCATTAACAGTATAATCTGTCTGCTGATCTTTAACAAACGTCTTTGGATAGTCATAAAAGCAGGAAGTGACTTCTGCTCCTGCGGGAAATTCTTCATTAAAAGCCGTTTCCGTAAATATCTGAATCTTTTTGATGCCATCCGATAATACATGGCGAAGATAATGATCGGCGTCATAAGATTCCGGATCTTTTTCCCCCGCATCTGTCAGCAAACGAATCTCCATCATATAAGCTTCTTTGAGAACTTTGTTATCAAGAGCCTCCTTAGGTTTCTCACCTGCATTATCCCAATGATATAACTCCACTTCTTTCAAAGTACAGGAGATGTCTATCGGTTCAGCCAAATCCTGTTCATCGCAAGTCATGGCTGTCACCACCAGAAACAGTAATGATAGCAGTAGCTGAGTCAAGTGCTTTTTCATACGTATTATTCTATTAGTTTTCACAAAGTTAACCTTTTTCTAATAGAAAAATGCGCCAAAAAGCCTTTTACTGCTTATTGGCGCATTTTTTTCTTGAATTTATATCGGTTAGTCCAGCGTAAACTTCTGAGAGCCGATCAGATTTCCACCCTCGAAGATATCCAAACGATAGTTTCCGGCATACAAAAACTCTTCCACATCCCAGAATACATTCACGTTCTGTTCCTCACCGTTGTATTCGATATACTTTTTGATGGAGTAAGTCAGTGTACGGTTTTCGTAAGAGAAAGTGTTGGATGCACTCTTGGTCAGTGCGTCATTATCCGGTTTAGTGATACGTATATAGATGGTACGTTCGCCATTCTCTGCCGTAATATTCTTCACGACTGTAAAGCTGATAGCCAGCTTCACGATGTCTTTCACTTTCTTTGCAACCTTCCCCCGTTTATTGCGCGGTTCGATACGGATATTGGTCACATCGAGCTGGGCAGCCAGTGTCACCTTCTTATCCAGATTCTCCTTTTCTTTGGAAAGTGTACTGATTTGCTGTGAAGCAGTGTTGTATTTCTGCGTAACGTCTGCAATCACCTGTTGCTGGCGTTTATTGATTCTGTCCAGTGAGTCTATCTGATTGACGTAGCCTACCAATATCTTACGCAAAGTGGCAAGCTCCTTTTTCAAACGACGGATTTCCGTTGCATTCGAGCTTTTCACGGTACGGAGTTCTTCGAGCAATCGTTGAGTTTTCAATTGTTCCTGCTCCAGCAACAGTGCGAGAGAGTCATTAGTTACCGTAAACTTTAACTCATCATACTTTTGCACAAACTGGCTATACTCATTCTCCAAATCTTCCTTATCCAACTGAAATTCCTGTACCAGCTCGCGATTGGCTTTCTTTTCAGTAAACAACAAATAAGTGATGCCGATAATCGCTATCACCAAAACAGCTACAGCTGCAATAAGAAGGCTTTTTTTGTTCATAGTTCCAATTGTTAATCGATAACGGGCACAAAAGTAATCATTTCGTAACAGAGTAACATAGTCTTGGGCATTTTCTTTAACGAAAATTATTACGGAAAAATTTCTTTAATTAGGATTATCGTTGTAATTTTGTCGCGCTAAAAAGCATGAAATAAATTATCAACTTTTTAAATATATAGTATTATGTCAAAAGTAACCGTAGTAGGCGCAGGTAACGTAGGTGCTACATGTGCAAATGTACTTGCTTTCAATGAAGTAGCAGACGAAGTAGTAATGCTGGACGTTAAAGAAGGCGTTTCAGAAGGTAAAGCAATGGATATGATGCAGACAGCTCAACTGTTGGGTTTCGACACAACTGTAGTAGGCTGCACTAACGACTATGCTCAGACTGCTAACTCTGACGTTGTTGTAATTACTTCAGGTATTCCTCGTAAACCGGGTATGACTCGCGAAGAACTGATCGGTGTAAACGCTGGTATCGTTAAATCAGTGGCAGAAAACATCTTGAAATATTCTCCCAATGCAATCCTTGTTGTTATCTCTAACCCGATGGATACAATGACTTACCTGTCATTGAAAGCTCTGGGCTTGCCGAAGAACCGCATCATCGGTATGGGTGGCGCACTGGACAGCTCTCGTTTCAAATATTTCTTGTCTCAGGCTTTGGGCTGCAACGCCAACGAAGTAGAAGGTATGGTTATCGGTGGTCACGGTGATACTACTATGATTCCTTTGACTCGCTTCGCTACTTACAAAGGTATGCCTGTAACTAACTTCATCTCTGAAGAAAAACTGAACGAAGTGGCTGCTGCTACTATGGTAGGTGGTGCTACTCTGACTAAGTTGCTGGGTACTTCTGCATGGTATGCACCGGGTGCAGCAGGAGCATTCGTAGTTGAATCTATCCTTCACGACCAAAAGAAGATGATCCCTTGTTCAGTATATCTGGAGGGAGAATACGGTGAATCAGACATTTGCATCGGTGTTCCTGTAATCCTTGGCAAGAACGGTATCGAAAAGATCGTTGAACTGGATCTGAACGCTGACGAAAAAGCTAAGTTCGCTGCCAGCGCAAAAGCTGTTCACGGAACAAACGCCGCTTTGAAAGAAGTAGGCGCTCTGTAATTAGCAATCCCCTTACATTTATATAAGCTAAGAAAGGCTGTCCTTCGCTATGAGGGACAGCCTTCTTTCTTTTCTATCCAATAGTTGTCATTCACTCTTTACATTCTGAGAAACCCACATTCCAATGTCCTGTTTACTCAAAGCAGCCGCCATAAGGTCCGGAAACTTATCGGGAGTACAGGCAAATGTCGGCACCCCTATGGAAGCGAGAAACTCAGCATGCCCCTTGTCGTAGGACGGAGCACCGTCATCGTTCAACGCCGGAAGGACAATCAACTGCACACCGCTATTGACCAACGAGACAAATTTCTTTCTCATTTCTCTGGAGTCTCCTCCTTCGTAAAGGTCAGTCACCAACACCATCACCGTGTCCTGCGGACGGGTAATGACTCCCTGACAATAAGTCAGCGCACGGGCTATATCGGTTCCTCCCCCGAGCTGTACCCCGAAAAGCAGATCCACGGGATCTTGCAAATCATCCGTCAGATCAACGACTGCCGTATCAAAAACCACCATACGGGTAGATACCGCCGGAATGGATGCCAACACAGAACCGAATATGCCGGAATAAATGACCGACGTCCCCATAGAACCGCTTTGATCCAGACACAGGATAATGTCTTTCATCGCTTTCCGTTTACGCCCGTAGCCAATACGGATTTCGGGAATAATCGTCTTATAGTCCGGTTGGTAGTTTTTCAGGTTCTTGGTAATGGTCGTTTTCCAATCTATCTCATTGTAACGCGGGTTCCTGCGACGGCTGGAACGGTTCAAAGCACCGGTTACCGCCTGTTGCGTAGGAGCCGACAGTTTGCGAAGCAACTCCTCAACCACCTTGCGGACTACCTGGCGTGCCATCTCCTTATTCTTTTCAGGAATCACCCGGCTTAACGACATCAGAGTGGCAACCAGATGAACATCGGGGACGACCGTTTCCAGCATTTCTTTTTCGGTAAGCAGACTGGTCAGATTCAGACGTTTTATAGCATCCCGCTGAATCACTTGTACCACTGTCTGCGGAAAGAACTCACGGATATCTCCAAGCCATCGGCTTACTTTGGGAGCCGAGGAACCCAGCCCCCCTCTTCTGTCACTATCATATACAGCTTCCAGAGAATGGTCTATCCGCTGTTCTTCCAGATTCAATGTCACGCCTGTACCGTCAGCCTCATCGCCGCCCAGTATCAGACGCCACCTTTTCAGTAATTCTTCTTCCATCTTCTTTCCTTTACTTTGTTTCCAGTCCCAATAATTGACGAATCACGGGGATTACCTTCTTTGCTTCTTCCCGATTCAGACACTCATTCTCCGTTACCGAAGCTCCTACGGCAGATGATGTGCCCGTAGAATCCGTACGACGGGCTTTCTCACCCAGCTTACGGCGTTCGGCAGAGGTAAATTCGCTGAAAGTACGCCTCAATACAGGTAACAATTCCATAAATGTTTCTTTGTCCTGCGAACATACCCAGTTATTCACCAAATTCCAGAGACGGTCGTCCAGCAACAGGATCGAACCGGATGAACGCAAAAAGCCTTCGAACCAGTATGCCATATCTGCCGGAGCATTGCCAACAGAAGAATAAAAACTAAGTGTCGTCTCCATCTCCTCTGCGGAGATTTCCCCTTTGTCATTCAGCAGACGGGTAGCATAACCGGACAACAACGGATGCACATTGGCAGAAGAACGTACCTGACCGATGAAATTGCGCCACATCAGGTTCAGTTCTTCCCGATTCAGAATGGAGAGCGCATAGTCCGTGGCAACCAATTTATTCAGAAGATCACCGGCTGCCTCTTCATCGATATTGATACACACCAATACACCACCCGCAAGAATACGGGCAATCATGGCTTCGAGCATATCACCGACCTTCGAGAAATCAAGATCACGCACGTTTCCGTAACGGACGATATTCACCAGATCGGGGACCGCCTCCATCATTTCCAGAATATCGGTAGAAGCAGCCGAAAGACGGTCCAACTGTACGGTCATCGCTTCTACCAGCGCCGGAAGATCGGCGGGGAGGACCGTACTCAACAAAGCTGTCAGTTCCGGGATATGCTGAATCTCCGCCATCTGTTTCAACAGATATTTCTGCGTAGCTTCCATCACCGTGTTTCCCCAGATAGCCCGTTCAATGATTTGGATGATTTGTTCCGGTTTGTGATACAAGGTCCATTTTTCCTTGAAAGTACCTTTCCCGTCTATCCGTCCGAGGATAGTCCAGTCGATGCCCAGCAGTTGCAGGCGATGGAAGAAGATACTTCGCTCCAGATCATTCGGCTTGCGGAGGTCTAATATCAGTTCTTTGATCTCGGCGGTGAACGGAACACGCAGACGTTTCTGTATTTTCTCCACGTCTACCAGCAGAGGTACTTTGGGAACGTCATCAGGTACACTTCCCAAGCGGTTGCTGATGATCAGTTCTTCTTTGATAATCTGCAACAAAATATCATCTCCGAAGCCCATCACCGTAGTGACAGCTTCGTTATATTCATTCAGAGAAGGATAAGGCAGATCTCTCAAAGCAGCCGTCACCTGTGCCAGACGGACGGTTTCAATAACATGGGCTACCGAGATATCCATATTCTTCTGCCGCAACAGAGAGGCGATCCGGCTCACCCAAAGCGTGCCATCATCCTCCGGATGATGCCAGAGATAATGATACCAGCCCGGAGATTCGATTCCCGCACCGTACCCGCTGCGGAAAGCAAGCCGGTCATACGTCCACGGAATCCATGTACATTCTACCTTTACTTTGGGAAGTCCCTTCAGTAGTTCATTATCGTCCTTTACTTTGGGCATATCGTCCAGTGCGGGTACATGCCATGCACCACAGACGACGACAATGCGTTCGAAATTCTCCTTCTGTGCCGCACGTATCATTTTACGCATCCACGCTTCACGTATCAGGTCACGCGGAGAGGTGTGCCCCGGAAGTTCTTCCCGGAGAGCAGTCACAGCTTCTTGTACCGCCTGAAAAATATCGGCAGGTTCTTGCCGGTGTTCAATCATAGTTTCCCACCAGGATTCACCATCAGTAAATCCTGCGGCATGAGCCAGCCAGTCGAACGGGTCGCCGGCTTCTGCGACTTCAGCGGTCGTTTCCGTCTCCTGTTCAGAGGTCTTTTGTGCCCGAAGAGCCAGCGAATAGATCAGAGGTAAGTCGAAAAAGCGGAAAGGTATCCGGTTCTGTACGGCATAACGCATCGCCTGCCACTCGGGCGAGAACTCCGCAAAAGGGTAGAACACTGCATTCTGAGGCTCGTCCGGCTGGTATGCCAGCAAAGCTACCGGAGGCGTCATCTGCGGATTTTCCACACAGGCCAGCAGCGCTTCGGCTTCTGCCGGACCTTCTACCAGAATCAGATCCGGTTGCAGTTCCTGCAAGTAGTTCAGCACATTGCGGCACGAGCCGGGACCGTGATGCCTGATGCCTAGTAAATGAATAGCCATTTCTTCCTTTCTTTTTAAATCATATCCCTTGAAGCACGGTAAATATCTTTCCAGCCGTCCCGATTCTTCACGACCGTTTCCATATATTCCTGCCAAACGACTTTATCCTGTACGGGGTCTTTGACCACTGCACCCAAAATACCGGATACGAGATCTTCGGCATGAATTTCTCCGTCACCGAAATAACCTGCCATCGCCAGTCCATTGTTTACCACCGAAATAGCCTCTGCCGTGCTAAGCGTTCCGCTCGGAGTCTTCAGTTTCGTCTTACCGTCGGCAGTGGCGCCCTGACGAAGTTCACGGAAGATAGTAACGACACGGCGAATCTCCTCCAAAGCAGGCTTTTCAGCCGGGAGCTGCATTACTTTCTCAAAGCTCTCTACCCGTCGGCGCACAATATCTATTTCTTCATCAATAGAATCCGGCAAGGGAAGAATGACCGTATTGAAACGGCGTTTCAAGGCGCTTGACAGATCATTGACTCCCTTATCCCGATTATTAGCAGTAGCGATGATATTGAAACCGCGGATTGCCTGTACTTCTGTATTCAGCTCCGGAATGGGCAATGTCTTTTCAGAAAGAATGGTGATCAGTGTATCCTGCACATCGGAACCGATGCGTGTCAGCTCCTCAATACGGCCTATCTTACCTTCCTGCATAGCTTTCATTACCGGAGTTTGCACCAATGCCCCCACACTCGGACCTTCCGCCAGCAAACGGGCATAGTTCCACCCATAACGGATCGCTTCTTCACCGGTGCCGGCCGTCCCCTGCACTATCAAAGTGGAATCACCGGAAATAGCAGCGGCAATATGCTCGCTCACCCAGCTTTTCGCAGTTCCGGGCAGTCCGTAAAGCAGTAGCGCACGGTCGGTGACAAGGGTTGCCACAGCTATTTCCATCAGACGACGGTTACCTATATATTTAGGAGAAACTTCAAATCCGTTTTTCAATTTACCGCCCATCAGGTAGGTAACCACTGACTGCGGAGACATCTCCCAATTCTCCGGAACGGGATTTGTTTCATTCTGTTTCAACTCGTGAAGTTCTTCTGCAAATTGCTGTTCAGCATGTTGCCTTAATAAAGTGCTCATATCTTCTTTCTGTTTTTATTAGTCATTATTTAATAAGGTATCTATTCTCTGCTTCAAATCCATGTATTCCATCATCAACCGGGAAAAACGGGTGGAGGTATTATTCTCTTGTGCGGCCATTGAAAGCGCTGTCTGTTCGATGGGTTTTCTCATCTCGGACGGGAAGTATAATGCCAGTCGTTCGGCTGTCTCCTTAGGGAGATAGTAATTATTCCGAAGCATCCGCTGGAATACACGGGTGGAGAATTTCATTCCCCATCCAGTGCCGTCTTCGTTGAACCAGCTATCCGGAATATAGCCGCCTCTCTCTGACTGAAAAGCTATTTCCTCACGTTGGGAGGAAGGCAATAAACCCATCAACGCGTCCGCCATTTTTTCATCCGCATTCTCCTTCAAGGTATGATATGCCCAACCGGAGTCGCTGAAATTCAGGATCGGTTTCGACAGGTCGAACAGTTTCTGAAAAGGAGGGTTCTTCGCCAGTTTGCTAGCAGCCTTCTCCGGCGGACAGTCATAAAACTCACTCCAGAAACTTAATGGAACACGTTCCGCCAACTGGCGTAACAAGAAACGATCATCCTTCTCGTTTTTATTGGAACTCACCTCTTCAAGTCCCAGTTTCTTCATTTCAGGGGTAAATTCAATCTTATCATACGACCATCCCAAAAGGAAATTGAAATGTAATTTCCCCCGCAATAATTCTTCGTATATTTTCACCAGTTCGGAGTCCGGCAGGCTACACAATAATCGCCGGGCCGTTTCTTTGACATTACTGCTCCGATCGGTCGCCACGATCTCTTGCAGGAATGCTTCGTCTGATTTACTCAACCCCCACCGCAAACACTGAATCAGTTCATCCCGATGGGCAGCCGACTCATTCTTCAGTTCGGTCTGCAATAAGGCAAGCCCCTGCTCCGGACTATTTTTCCGCAGGTTAGTCAACATTCGTTTCCGTTCTTCGTGAGAGGCAGTTTCCCAAGTTTCGTTGCCGGATTCTCCCCATACAGGAAATCCCATTTGCGGAAGAAGCCAACGTCCTCTTTGCCCTGCCAGCAGAGACAGCCAGTGCTGTTCCTCATACCTGTAGGGATTATTCCGGTCAAAAGCTCTTCGCAATAAAGTTTGCAGATAGGCAGGAGGGATCAATTTTCCTTTGTCGGCAGCTCTCCGGTAAGCATACAGCAAAAGATACTGATTTTTATTGAGATACAGGGAAGTAAGCAACTCTCCCACTTCACGGAGGAAGTAAGGTTTGTCTTCTTCCGGAGCTTCTGTCACATTTGTAACTCCTGCAATGGATTGCGCCTCCACTCCGGCACGTGCAAAGGCAAAGCCCAAAGCGGACTGCTGATAGAAGAGAGCTTCCGCATCCTCTGCTTTCGCCTGAATGTCGCGGAGGGCTTCTTGCAACTCTTCCGGAAAATCAGTCGTTATCAGTTCACGGGTGGCAGTGCCAAGCAATGCCACATTGATGATATGATCAGTTAAGTTCATCTTTCCAAAAATAAAATTCAGATTGATACCAGATTGTTTTCAATTCACAGGAAACGGCGTCTGCCAGCAAAAAAGCCGAGAAGGGTTTTCCGCCTGTTATAGCCAGTATATCAACACGTGCAGTCTCTTCGATATGCACCGGAACAGCCACGCCTCCGGCATCCTGCAGATAGTGCGTATTTCCGCTTGTTACCAGTCTGACATTGTCCACCAAGAGAGGAACTTCCTCCGCAAACGGATGAGTCTGTATAACTGCTCTGTAAGATTGCATGGCAACCGGTATATCGGCACACAATGAAGGCAGGAAGGTACTATCCAGCCATTTCATATTTTGGGGTAGGGCACGCAAGGCAGCAACGCCCTGATAAAAATACAACTCTCCTTCATAGACGCCACCGGGAACCAGATTAAATTCCGGCAACGCTCCGGGAGCCAGAAAGTTTAAATAGAGGGCCATACGGTGACTGGACTTCCCGTACAACCAGAAAGTTTCTGTCCGCAGCTCATTTATCTTCCGGCTTCTGGTATGCAAAACGATCCATTGGTCTGCCACCGGTACGCCGGACATCACTTCTTCCTTCGCCTGCGGATATCCAACCTGAGTACGGATTTCCGTTTGCCACTCAGCAGAAAGAGAATCCAGATTTTTATAACTTTCTGTCAGAAGATACAGTTTACTCAATTTGTCGGTAAGCTCATATTTCCAACTGTCTGTATAGTAATTGATTTCCTGTAGCGATCGTAACCTGCCCGCCAATCCGCCAGCCTGTGCATCAATCATCCTGCGGGATATGGGTTCAAATAGTGTATGTGCTCTTTCCGGGATATTCAGCAGCCCGTTGCGGAGCAAGTCTTTCATCCAGATCTGAAGATCATCAATTCCGGCCAATACCTTCTGATGACGCACGGCCTGCCTCTTGGCCTGTGCCGCTTCATCCACCGGAGTTTCCGATTTCTCTTTCTGCTCTTTCTTCTCCGCCTTCTCTTCACGTTTGGAGAGCCATGCCGTTACCCAGTCCGGTTCCTCCGCTTCCTTGAAAAGATCAGCATGGGAAGCATACATAAATAAAAGCCCCAACCCATGTTTACACGGAAACTTACGGCTGGGACAAGAACATTTGAATGCAATATTCTTTGTATCAACTACTGTTTGATAAGGCGTTTTTCCACTTCCTTGGCAGTGTCCCCAGATGGCGCGGTCACTATGCTCCAGAAGTACCCACTTAGTCCGGTTCGCCAGCCCTTTTCCTGCTTTGACAGACGCAGCGTCCGGAGCGAGTTGAGTGATTTGTTCTTCTGTCAGATTTAATAACATTATAGTATGTTTATCATGTTTCAAAATGCAAGTATAGCATATTTTCCAAAGAGAAGCATTTAAAAAAAGCTAATTCATTTTGCGTTTTCACAGAAAGCACATACATTTGCATCGTTGTTTATGCAATTATTGTTTAAGTCAACAAGTACAAAAAAATGAACTATTTCAATAAACAATTTATATGATAACGGGGTTATTTAAAAAAGAAGTATCACCTTATTAATATGTAAGATGCGATGAAAAAACTATTTCTTCTGACAATTCTGTTGAGCCTGACTTTTATAGTAAAAGCGCAAAGCTTCCTAAGCCTAGATAGTTGCCGCGCATTAGCTCTTGCCAACAACAAAGATCTGTTGATAAGCAATGAAAAAATAAATGCCGCTCATTATCAGCACAAAGCTGCATTTACCAACTACCTGCCCAGTTTCTCGGCTACGGGAACTTACATGAGAAATCAAAAAGAATTTTCATTATTGAACAATGACCAGAAAGCGGCGCTTTCGGGATTGGGGACCAATTTGGCCGGTCCGATACAACAGACGGCTACAGAGATTGCTACCGCACACCCGGAGTTGAGACCGCTTATCGCTTCTTTAAGTGAAAAGTTAGGAGCTGCCTTGCCCGCCCTCGACCAGGCAGGAAACTCACTGGTGAATGCGCTCCGCACAGATACAAGAAATGTATATGCAGGTGCCATCACGCTGACACAGCCATTATACATGGGCGGCAAAATCCGTGCATATAATAAAATCACAAAGTATGCCGAAGAATTAGCGCAACAGCAACATCAAGGAGGCATGCAGGAGGTTATCATGAGCACTGACCAGGCTTACTGGCAAGTCATATCCTTAGTGAACAAGAAGAAACTGGCCGAAGGCTATCTCAAACTTTTGCAGCAGCTGGACAGCGATGTGGAAAAGATGATTGCCGAAGGAGTTGCCACAAAAGCCGACGGTTTGTCCGTACGTGTGAAAGTCAACGAAGCGGAAATGACACTGACTAAAGTGGAAGACGGATTAAGCCTGGCCCGAATGTTGTTGTGTCAACTATGTGGCATTGATCTCAGCTCTCCTATCACGTTGGCAGACGAAAATATGGAGGACATTCCACTGCTCACACCAGAGACCCACTTCGACATGTCCACCGCTTACGCCAACCGTCCGGAGATACGCAGTCTTGAACTGGCTACTCAGATTTATAAACAGAAAATAAATGTTACCCGCGCCGAACATCTTCCGTCCATTGCGTTGATGGGAAATTATATGGTGACCAATCCTTCCGTATTCAACAGCTTTGAGAATAAATTCAAAGGAATGTGGAATGTGGGCGTTATGGTACAGATACCTATCTGGCATTGGGGGGAAGGCATTTACAAGACCAAAGCCGCCAAGGCAGAAGCACGAATCGCACAATATCAGCTTCAGGATGCGAGAGAAAAGATCGAATTGCAAGTTAACCAATCCGCTTTTAAAGTAAAGGAAGCCAGCAAAAAACTGGTAATGGCAACCAAGAATATGGAAAAGGCTGACGAAAATCTCCGTTATGCCACCTTAGGCTTCAAAGAAGGGGTCATTGCCACCAGCAATGTCCTGGAAGCACAAACAGCATGGCTGTCCGCCCAATCGGAAAAGATTGACGCACAAATCGACGTGAAGCTGACGGAGATTTATCTGAAGAAGTCTTTGGGAACGCTGAAATAATGGACAGTTGACTATTGACAATTAAAGACTGAGGTATTCAATCAATTTATTATTCGTAATTTATAATTCATCAATAATATGGCACCTATAAAATCACAAAACAGCAATATGCTGCTTGCATTTCTTACTTTACTGGGAGTTATTGCAATCGTTGCAGTCGTTGGCTTTTTCATGCTCCGCAAAGGTCCTGAAATTATTCAGGGGCAGGCTGAAGTTACCGAATACCGCGTTTCAAGCAAAGTTCCGGGACGTATACTGGAATTTCGTGTGAAAGAAGGACAAAGCGTAAATGCCGGAGATACACTGGCTATTCTAGAAGCCCCCGATGTAGTGGCTAAAATGGAGCAGGCACGTGCCGCCGAAGCTGCCGCTCAGGCACAAAACGAAAAAGCAATCAAAGGTGCACGTGAGGAACAGATTCAGGCAGCCTATGAAATGTGGCAGAAAGCTCAGGCCGGTGTTACAATTGCCGAGAAATCATACAAGAGAGTCAAGAACCTGTATGAACAAGGAGTGATGCCCGCACAAAAGCTGGACGAAGTAACCGCACAACGCGACGCTGCCATCGCTACTGAGAAAGCTGCCAAAGCACAATATACTATGGCAAAGAACGGTGCGGAACGTGAAGACAAGATGGCTGCCGAAGCGTTGGTGAACCGTGCCAAAGGAGCTGTTGCCGAAGTAGAATCTTACATTAAGGAAACCTATCTGATTGCTCCGGCTGCCGGAGAAGTTTCCGAGATTTTCCCGAAAGTAGGCGAACTGGTAGGCACAGGTGCTCCTATCATGAACATAGCCGAACTAAATGATATGTGGGTGACTTTCAACGTACGCGAAGACTTGCTCAAAAACCTGACTATGGGAGCAGAATTTGAAGCTGTTGTTCCCGCGCTGGATAATAAAACAGTCAGACTCAAAGTATACTATCTGAAAGACTTAGGTACTTACGCTGCCTGGAAGGCAACCAAGACTACCGGTCAGTTCGACCTGAAGACATTTGAAGTCAAAGCTTCTCCGATGGAAAAAGTGGAAAATCTTCGTCCGGGTATGTCCGTTATCATTAACAAATAATCATGAAAGAGAGAAAGAAGAAATATGTAGCCTTATGGCAAGTCATGCAGAGGGAGTGCAGGCGGTTAGTATCACGCCCGCTCTATCTCTTTTGCATGGTCATCGCTCCATTGTTCTGCTACCTATTTTTCACGACCCTGATGGATTCGGGACTTCCGCAGAATCTTCCGGCGGGCGTGGTAGACATGGACGACTCGTCTACTTCACGCAACATTGTCCGCAATCTGGATGCTTTCTCGCAAACAGGTGTCGTAGCTCATTACAGCAATGTGACGGATGCGCGTATCGCTGTGCAGGAAGGCAAGATCTACGGTTTCTTCTATATCCCGAAAGGCTTGTCGGCAGAGGCACAAAGCCAACGGCAGCCCAAAATCTCTTTCTACACCAATTACTCCTATCTGATTGCAGGTTCTTTACTATTCAGAGACATGAAAATGATGGGAGAACTCACCGCCGGCTCTGCGGCAAGGAGCGTACTGTACGCCAAAGGGGCTACGGAAGATCAGGCAATGGGGTTCCTGCAACCGATCGTGATTGACACGCATCCACTGAACAATCCGTGGCTGAACTATTCGGTATACCTGTGCAATACACTGATACCGGGAGTACTCATGTTGCTCATCTTCATGGTCACCGTTTATTCTATTGGTGTAGAAATCAAAGACCGCACTGCCCGTGAATGGTTGCGGATGAGCAACAACTCCATTTACATTGCTTTGGCAGGCAAACTGCTTCCGCATACGGTGGTCTTTTTCATAATGGGGATATTCTATAATGTATACCTGTATGGTTTTCTGCATTTCCCCTGCAACAGTGGCATCTTCCCGATGATATTCGCCACGCTCTGCCTTGTATTGGCATCCCAGTGTTGCGGCATCGTCATGATAGGTACACTGCCTACACTCCGCCTCGGATTAAGTTTTGCCTCCTTGTGGGGAGTGATTTCATTCTCCATCTCCGGTTTTTCTTTTCCGGTGATGGCAATGAATCCTGTTTTGCAGGCCTTGAGCAACCTGTTTCCGTTACGTCATTATTTCCTGATTTATGTAGATCAGGCGCTCAACGGATACAGCATGGCTTACTCATGGTCCAACTATATGGCATTATTAATATTCATGATGCTTCCCTTCTTTGTGGTTCACCGCTTGAAAGAAGCATTGGTTTACTATAAATACATACCCTGATGAAAGATATAAAATTTAAAGACAAGATAGCCCAAGGCATCAACGACCTGTTTTATATCTGGAAGCGCGAGTTTCAGACAACTTTCCGCGACCAGGGGGTACTGATTTTCTTTATCCTCGTCCCACTGGGCTATCCGTTACTGTACAGCTTTATCTATGACAATGAAGTGGTACGAGAAGTTCCGGCCGTTGTAGTCGATGACTCTCATTCATCCCTGAGCCGCGAATATCTCCGGAAGGTGGATGCCACACCGGACATTCAGATTGTTGCCTACTGTGCCGATATGGAAGAAGCCAAGCAAATGCTGAAGAACCGGCTTGCATACGGCATCATCTATATCCCATCTGATTTCAGCGACAACATCGCCAAAGGGAAACAGACGCAAGTCAGCATCTATTGCGACATGAGCGGATTGCTGTACTATAAATCCATGCTGATCGCCAATACGGCCGTATCACTGGATATGAATAAAGATATAAAGATCGCGCGTAGCGGGAACACGACCGAGCGACAGGACGAAATCACCGGTTATCCGATAGAATATGAAGAGATTTCCATCTTTAATCCTACAGCGGGTTTTGCCGCTTTCCTGATTCCTGCCGTATTGGTGCTGATCATACAGCAGACGCTATTGCTCGGAATCGGACTGGCAGCAGGAACTGCCCGGGAAAACAACCGGTTTAAAGACCTTGTACCCATCAACCGGCATTATAACGGAACGTTGCGAATTGTACTTGGCAAGGGACTAAGTTACTTCCTTGTGTACGTACTGGTATCATTTTATGTGCTGCATATCGTGCCAAGACTATTCAGCCTCAACCAGATCGGGCAACCCGGTTCACTGGTATTATTCGTCGCCCCCTATCTGGCGGCCTGCATTTTCTTTGCAATGACCACCTCCATCGCCATTCGCAACCGGGAAACCTGTATGCTGATTTTTGTATTCACCTCCGTACCGTTGCTGTTTATTTCCGGTATTTCGTGGCCGGGAGCTGCCATTCCTCCGTTCTGGAAATATGTTTCTTACATTTTCCCGTCCACATTCGGCATCAACGGCTTTGTGAGGATCAATAATATGGGAGCTACCTTAAGCGAAGTCGCCTTTGAATACAAAGCTTTGTGGATACAGGCAGGCGTTTATTTCCTCACCACTTGCTGGGTATACCGCTGGCAAATACTGATGAGCCGGAAACACGCCATAGAGAGATATAAAGAACTGAAAGAAAAAGAGAATCTGGCCAAACAGATGACCGATTGAGACAATTAAGAGAGAGAGAGTTTAGTACGATGTGTGCTTCTTCGGAAGTATACATCGTTTTTCTTTATAGGAAGAGAAATTTCTTTATGGGAGGAAATGAAAAAGTCCTCCGCTCCATCTATTGGGCAGAGGACTTTATGAATGGTATTATAAAGAGAATATAATTCAATTAGAATTTGTAACCTACTCCGATAGAGAAGTTGATGTTCTTAGGAGAGCCACTGGCATCATACACTTTAGTCAAACCAAATTCTCCGGTCAGGTCGACAAAGAATCTGTTAATTTCATAAGCAACACCCACTCCAAGTCCGAAGTCAAATCTTTTACCTCCGCCGTTGTCACCAAAGAAATCTTCCTTAACGCCAGCTATCTTGTATTTACCGGCAATACCGCATGCCAAATACGGACCGGCTTTTACAACTACATTTTGTCCGTCTACCACAGCAAATCTTGCAGCAGCCATTACCGGCAGTTCCAGATACATCGGATTAGCCTTGATATCACCCAGTTTAGCACCTTTCTGAGTAAACATCAATGAAGGCTGAATAGACCACATATCAGTAAACTGATACTCCATTCCCACTCCAACATTAAAACCTACTCTCATGTCCGTATCAGCGTCTCCTGTGAAATTACTCATGTTCATACCTACCTTAGCATTCCAAGAAATCTGAGAATAAGAAACGATAGAAACAAGTGCAAACAGCACAAAAATCAAACCTTTTTTCATATCAGTCATTTTTTAGTTTGCCTCCCTCTTCCCTCCGGGCTGCATAGTTAATAGCTTCATTATCGAGTACGGGGAATCTTTCAAGCTTTGCCTTGTGCTGAAACGTACTCTCCTTTTATTAACATACGTTTTATACTCTACAAAAGTATTTCATTTATTTTATATAAAAAAGCCACGAAAGGCATTTTGTTCACCTAAATGTCCTAAAGATTGCTTATTTGGATGAAAATAACGTTTATCCACATTATTTTCATGCTTACGAGAAGGGGCTTTTACCCGCCAATCATCCTATTTCAAACGGGCATTTACAATATTTAACCGACTAGCTATTGCTTAATTACGAATTATTCGTAGCTTTGCGAAAGAATCGTAATTAAACATCATCTCCATGGAAAAGTTAACTATACAAGAAGAAGAAGTAATGATCTACATTTGGGAGTTACAAGACTGTTTCGTAAAGGACATCGTATCTAAGTTTCCGCAACCGGCACCACCTTATACTACCGTTGCGTCCATCGTGAAAAATCTCGAACGGAAAGGATACGTTAAATCGAAACATATAGGAAACACCTACCAGTATACTCCCGCTATTCGTGAAAATGAATACAAACGCCACTTCATGAGCGGAGTTGTCCGCAACTATTTCGAGAACTCCTATAAGGAAATGGTTTCTTTCTTTGCAAAGGACCAGAAGATATCTACGGATGACCTTAAGGACATTATCGACCTGATAGAGAAAGGAAAAGAAAAATAAACTGAAACTTTATCGATATGACTCCGGAACTTGCCTATTTCTTAAAGATAAACGTAGCCATCGCATTGTTCTACGCTTTCTATCGGTTGTTTTTTCATAAAGACACCTTCTTCCACTGGCGACGGACCGCTCTGTTATGCTTCTTTGGCATCTCTCTGCTCTATCCCTTACTGAATATTCAAGAGTGGATAAAGGAGCAGGAGCCGATGGTGGCAATGGCAGATCTTTATGCTACGATCATACTTCCGGAGCAAATCATCGAGGCACCACAGGAAACAACGGCCAACTGGCAGGAGCTAATCCCACAAATTCTGGGATTTATCTACTGGACCGGTGTATTACTTCTTGCCCTACGCTTCCTGATCCAGCTGGGCAGTATCATACGATTGCATTTCCTATGCCCGAAAAGTACGATACAAGGATCACGTGTACACATATTGAAGAAAGGTACAGGACCCTTTTCCTTCTTCCACTGGATATTCATACATCCGGAATCGCATACAGAATCCGAGATCAGCGAAATAATCACGCATGAAGAGACTCATGCCCGCCAATATCACTCAGCAGATGTACTCGTCAGCGAGATTATGTGTACTTTCTGCTGGTTCAATCCCTTCGTCTGGCTGATGAAACGGGAAGTCAGAGGTAATCTGGAATACATGGCAGATCACCGGGTATTAGAGACGGGACATGATAGTAAATCATACCAGTACCACTTGCTGGGACTGGCACATCACAAGGCTGCAGCAAATTTATCTAATAGTTTCAATGTTTTACCACTTAAAAATCGTATCAAAATGATGAATAAACGAAGAACCAAAAAAATAGGAAGGACAAAATATCTGATGTTCCTTCCCTTAGCTGCCCTGTTGATGATTATCAGCAACATCGAAGTAGTAGCTCGTACAACGAAAGAATTTGCCAAAGAAATGATGACAGCACCCGAAGTACAAGATGTTTCGCAAACCGAACTCGCCAATGGTCCGGAACTTCCCGATGGAATGACGGGAGTAGCGACATTACAGGATAAAAAAGGAACGCAGAAAACAAAAGAGGTAGCTCCTCCTCCCCCTCCGGCATCCGTTAAAAGTGCTACTGTAAACGATTCTGTCGTATTTGAAGTTGTAGAAGAAATGCCCGACTTCCCCGGTGGACAATCAGCACTGATGGAATATCTCGCCAAGAATATCAAATATCCGGCAACAGCTCATGAAAATGGAAAACAAGGACGTGTGATTGTGATGTTCGTAGTCAAAAAAGACGGTAGCATTTCTGACGTTAAAACAGTTCGGGGCGTAGACCCCTATCTTGACAAGGAAGCTGAACGAGTGATTGCTGCCATGCCTAATTGGAAACCCGGCAAGCAAAGAGGACAAGCTGTGAACGTAAGATTTACGGTTCCTGTAACTTTCCGTCTGTCCGGTCCGGAACCTGCAAAAACGGCAGAAACACCCGAAGCAGTAGCAATAGAAAAGTTTGAAGAGGTCGTAGTGGTGGGCTATGGTCCTAAAGAAGCCACACCCAATAATGAACCAACTTTCAAAGTCGTAGACGAGATGCCTAAATTTCCCGGAGGACAGGAAGGATTAATGCGCTATTTAGCCAAAAATATAAAATATCCGACTATGGCCCAGCAAAATAAGGAACAAGGAAAAGTGCTGGTCCAGATTGTCATCGGAAAAGACGGTAACGTGTCGAATATAAAAATATTAAAAGGTGCGTCGGCATGGTTGGACGCTGAAGCGATTCGTGTAGTGCGGGGTATGCCTAAGTGGGAACCGGGAAAACAGAACGGACAAGCCGTTGCCGTAGAATATACATTCCCTATTACATTCCGACTTCAATAAGCAAAACCGGAAATATCATTATTCCCCTAACAAATAAATAACAGAAAAAAGGAGCAATCGTAAGCGATTCCACTCCTTTTTCTGTTTTTGCATAGATTATTACAATAATATGATTACATTTGTTGGAGATAAAAGCCTAATCGTATGAAAAGATTCGCATTAATGATAAGTTTGCTGGTAAGCATACTTTGTATGGCACAAGCTAAAGACAGAATCGTAGAACGTCCTCCCTTTTTAGCTCAGAGTTCCTCAAGTATAGAGGTAGACAAAATTGTCATGAGTGACACAGTCACCACTGTGTATATCAAAGCTTTCTATCGGCCCAAATACTGGATAAAGATCGCAACCGGCAGTGTACTGAAAGACAATAATGGCAACCTATACCCTGTCCGAAAGGGAATCGGCATTACACTGGACAAAGAGTTCTGGATGCCCGAATCCGGTGAAGCCGAATTCCAATTAACTTTCCCACCCATCCCTCAAAACGTGACTTGCCTGGATTTCTCTGAAGGAGACTTTGAGGGAGCATATAAGATATGGGGCATACAGCTGGACAAGAAAACATTCAGCAAGTTCAGACTGCCTAAAGACGTAACAGTCACTAAAGCAGACCATAAAACGACGCTGCCCGAACCTGTTGTTAAATACGCCAAAGCGGTCCTCAAAGGAAGAATCCTTGACTACCAAAAAGGGATGCCCAACAAAGGCAGTCTTTATTTTCAAGATGTAATAAGAGACGAAGCTCAGGAAGGAAAAATCCGCATTCAGGATGACGGAACGTTTTATCATGAGATGAATGTCTTCATGGTCACCCCATGCATGATCAGGTTTCCTTTTGGAGCTGTCAGCTACTTATTGGCACCGGGGGAAACCACTTCAATCGTTATCAATCTTCGCGAAAATGCCCGCAAGCAGTCACATCTTCGCCAAACAGAAAAACCATACGGAAAAGAAATCTATTACGGAGGATATTTGGCCGGAGTACAGCAAGAACTGGCTGATCATCCTATGAGTTTCAGTTTCATTGAAGGCAATAGCTATGAAGAATACCAACAACAGATTAAAAAGCTGAATGGTAAAACAGCAGAAGAATACAAAGCTCAAATACTTGCCCGACTCCCCGAGTTCAGAAAGCAAATCACACAGTCGAAAGAAAGCCCAGCATATAAGGAGATTATTAATACTGACCTCGAATTGTCTGCCGCACTAAAGATTATCGAAACTGAAAGGAACTTGAAATTAGCCCATATCATGACGAATGGACTGGAAGGAGAAAAAGCAAATAAATACTATGCCGAGACTAAGATTGATATTCCGCAAGGATATTATGAAAGTCTTCAGGAGTTCACCTATATCCTTTCACCCAAAGCCAGTTACAACAGCAGATACCCGATACTGTTTGACATCATACGCCGTATAGGCATAGATGATAAGATTCTTAAAAGCCTGAGCAATCATACAGCTACCGGTTACTTAATACAAAATCTTAAAGCACAGGTGATTGGAGTCTCCATGAGAGATCTCAATCCACTTAACGATAAGCAAAAGGCAGAACTGGCAACTATGCCCGCAGCATACAATGAGATGGCTCTGGCTATGAACAATGATCTGCTGAAACAAATAGAAATCAACAAGAAGAAAACAGGATTCACCGTTAATGAGACAGGAGAAGTTTCGAATGAAGATTTATTCCCTTCCATTATCTCCAAATTCCGGGGACATACGCTATTAGTTGATTTTTGGGCAACATGGTGTGGTCCATGCCGGTCTGCCAACAAACAGATTCTCCCGATGAAAAAAGAACTGAAAGACAAAGACATCATCTACCTTTACATCACAGGTGAAACGTCTCCGCTGGGAACCTGGAGAAACATGATTCCTGACATTCACGGAGAACATTTCCGTGTGACGGATGAACAATGGAGCTATCTGCGCGAGAAGTTCAGTATCCGGGGCGTTCCTACTTACTTTGTCATTGACAAAGAAGGAAACATCACTTATAAACAAACCGGATTCCCAGGAGTGGACACCATGAAAGAACAATTGATGAAAGCATTGGAAAAGTAGAATCACCAATCGCAAAGTAACAACAAGCTATACCAATATACGATAAGATAAAACAACCTCCCGATGACAGACAAAAGTACATCATCGGGAGGTTTTATATTTAAAGTAAATAAGAGCACTTATTTGTGCATCTCTACAATCTTAGTCGGTGCCATCTCCACATTCCGGCGATCTACCTGACGAACTACGCTGGCAGCCAATGACAAGAAAGCGCGACCAGTTACCGTATCTTCATCCAGCGCCACCGGAGTACCATTGTCCCCACCTTCGCAGATACTTTGCACAATAGGAATCTGACCGAGCAGAGGTACATTCATTTCTTCTGCCAATTTCTTGGCTCCTTCCTTACCAAAGATATAGTACTTATTCTCCGGCAGTTCGGCAGGTGTAAACCAAGCCATATTCTCAACCAGTCCTAAAATAGGTACATTCACTTTATCATTCGTAAACATATTGATTCCCTTGCGGGCATCCGCCAGCGCTACCGCCTGCGGAGTACTAACAACAATTGCCCCCGTCATTGCCAACGTCTGGACAACGGTCAGATGAATGTCACTTGTGCCGGGAGGAAGGTCAATCAGGAAATAATCAAGATCACCCCAATCGGCATCGCCAATCAACTGCTTCAATGCGTTGCTCGCCATACCGCCACGCCAGAGTGTAGCCTGATCCGGATCAACGAAGAAACCGATAGAAAGCAGTTTCACACCGTATTTCTCTACCGGAATTATCAAGTCACGTCCATCGATCTTTTCCGCATACGGACGGGCATCTTCCACTTGAAACATCTTCGGCATGGAAGGACCGAAAATGTCAGCATCAAGCAAACCGACCTTATAGCCCAACTTAGCCAAAGCCACCGCCAAATTTGCAGATACGGTAGATTTGCCTACCCCTCCCTTACCAGAAGAGATACCAATTATATTCTTTACTTGCGGAAGCAGTTTGCCCACTTCCGGACGGGCTGCCTGCTTGCTTTCCGTTGTTATAGTTACCTGTACATCTGGTGACACATATGTATGGATAGCTGTTTCAGCAGCCTTCAACATTGATTTCATGAACGGATCGGTCGGCTTTTCAAATATCAACGAAAAGCTGACTGCCATGCCATCAATGCGGAGATTGTCGGCGACCATCTCCGCTTCCACCAGATTCTTTCCCGTACCGGGATAACGCACCGTTGCCAGCGCATCCAATATTAATTTCGGATAAAGAGCCATAATTAGTTCAGAATTGAGAGTGGAAAGTTAAGAACTCCACTCAATTACTATTTATTACTTATTACTTGTCACTTATTACTTATCATTTGCTCGTTTGCAGTCCGCTCCGCTTGCTACGGTTGTAGCTACGGTACGGATCAAGTTCAATTTCCACATCCGGTTCCTGCAAAACTCCCTCTTGCGGAAGGCGGAACTTGATATATTTGATATTTAAACCACGATCGAGCCATTGTTGTTCATAGTAAGTCTTAATACCCAGTATATCGTCTACCAAATCCGAATGATACAAATCTTCGGTGATAAACTCGACAGGAAGCTGATTGGCTTCTATCATGTACTTTGTATAAGTGAACATAAAGTTACTGTCGGTTTTCAGATGGATGATTCCATCCGGTTTCAGGAATTTACGGTAGCGCTCCATGAAGTAAGTGGAGGTCAGCCGTTTGGTAGCCTTTTTCATCTGCGGATCGGAGAAGGTCAGCCAGATTTCGCTGACTTCACCTGCTGCAAAAAAGCGTTCGATAATCTCGATATTTGTACGCAGGAAAGCGACATTCTTCATTCCTGCCTGCAAGGACTCCGTGGCGCCTGTCCACATTCTGGAGCCTTTGATATCAACTGCTATAAAGTTCTTATCGGGAAACATCCGGCCCAATCCGACGGTATATTCACCCCGTCCGCAGCCCAGTTCGAGCACAATCGGATGATCATTTCCGAAAAACTCCTGATGCCATTTTCCCTTCATGTCAAAAGGCACATTATCCACCGCCGAATAAGGATATTCGAACACATGCGGGTAACTCGCCATATCGGCAAACTTCTCTAATTTATTCTTTCCCATCTCATTACTGATTAGGACGCAAAGGTACTTACTTTTGGCGTAAACTACAAAAATAAATGGAGTACAGATTGCTCCGTACTCCATTCTATAGAATGATATTTATTCGCTTATTAGCTTTCTACAGTTACTTCTACATTGATATTAATACCGCCTTGCTGAGCTTTCAAATCTTCATAGAAAGCAGCGTGAGATACTTGCACGTAGGGTTGCAAAACGAAGAATCCGATACCGAAAGTAAAGAGGCAAAGGATAGCCCAACCGATGAAGCTCAAATCAAGCAGGAACAATTTCATCTTGTTGCCTTCCATCATTGCCATACTTCTTTCAATGGCAGCATTGTTACACAATTCAGGTTCGTCTTTCAGAATATAGTCCGTCATCGCATAAGAATAATGCTTAATGATACCCGGAATCAGCAACAGCAATGACCACAGGAAAGTATAAACAGCCTGCAGCAGTTTAGTAGTCAAGATACGACTATATTCCTGAAATCCTGCGAACAACACTCCCAGATCAACCTCTTCCGCTCCTCTGAATACAGCCAGCATCAAAATAGCAAAGCCGTATGCAACAGGCAGTCCGACCAACAAAGACCCGATCCATCCAATAAAAGGAATGGAAGACAAACCACCGGCGATAGCCGAATAAATAAGAGCAGCAACGGCTGCCATAGGCCACTTTCCACGAAGGGCTTCACGTGCTTGAGCACGCAACTCTGAATTTTGTTTCAACATAGTAATTACGCAATTAAAAGAGATTATACTTAAAGATCAATTATTCCACAATCGTCACCCAACCATGTGTATCCGGTTCGTCACCGTACTGAATGCCACGCAACTTATTATACAGTTTCGTGCAGACCGGTCCCGGCTTGCCGTCCTTAGAGATAACATATGACTTTCCGTTCTCCAGGTCATCAATACGCTGAATCGGGCTGATTACCGCAGCCGTACCGCAAGCGCCCGCTTCTTCAAACGTTTCCAGTTCTTCTTCCGGTATCGGACGGCGTTCTACCTTGATGCCCATATCTTCTGCCAACTGCATCAGACTCTTGTTGGTGATCGAAGGCAGGATAGAAGATGATTTCGGAGTAATGTACGTATTATCTTTAATTCCGAAGAAGTTCGCTGCGCCACACTCGTCGATATATTTCTTTTCTTTTGCATCCAGATAAAACTCGCAGGAATAGCCCAGATCGTGCGCTTTCTTGTTGGCACGCAGACTGGCCGCATAGTTACCGCCTACCTTGTAGATACCCGTTCCATGAGGAGCGGCACGGTCGAACTCGCGGATAATCACATACGGATTGGTAGAGAAACCACCTTTGAAGTAAGGCCCTACCGGAGTTACAAATACCACGAACATATATTCTTCGGCAGGATGTACGCCTACCTGGGCACTTGTTCCGATCAGTAACGGACGAATGTATAAAGAAGCACCGGTTTCATAAGGCGGAATGAAACGTTCGTTCAGCTTTACAACTTTCAGAATCGCTTCCTTGAAACGTTCGGTCGGCAGTTCGGCCATCAGAATGCCCTGACAAGTAGATTGCAGACGTGCCGCATTTTCTTCCAGACGGAAGATACGTACTTTACCGTCTTTGCCGCGGAAAGCCTTCAAACCTTCAAAAGCTTCCTGACCATAGTGCAGACAAGTAGCTGCCATGTGCAGATTGAGATGTTCATCACTGCTGACTTCCAGTTCGCCCCATGCGCCGTTACGGAAATTGATTCTCACATTGTAATCTGTCTTCATGTATCCGAACGACAGATTCGCCCAGTCTATTTCTTTCATATCGTTATGTATTAGTTTATTTTACGCTTTGATTCGCAAAAATAACTTTTATTATTCAGACTGCCGCCTTTCTTGCAACAATTTTTCGACTTCCCGATCCGCTTTTGTCAGTTTCTCGGTGCAAAAGGCAATAATTTCATTGGCTTCTTTTATTTTTTCGCTCAAAGTGTCGATATCCAGTTCGTTGTTGTCTATCTGACGGACTATCTTCTCAAGACGCTCCATTGCCTGAGAGTATGTTTCTTTTTTAGCTGCCATATTTATTGTATTTAAGATGAATAATAATGCTCATCGAGCCGGACTTCGGAAGTGAAACTTCCCTTAGCCAGACGGGTCACTAACTGGTCTCCGGGGTTCAGCGAAGCGGCATCCGTGACCGCTTTTCCGTCTTTCAGCGTGATGCTATATCCACGACTCAGCAGTTTGTCGGGAGAAGCATCCGCCACACGTTGCCGCAAAAGTTCCAGTCGGTGACGATGACGGGACAACAGGGTCTGAGTGGCTTGCGCCAAGTCTTTTCCGGCTGCCAGCAAGGCAAAGCGGGCATCTGTAAGTTTTCGGTGAACAAGGTTCGGGATGCGGGTCTGAATCATTTCCAGCCTCCGTCCTTCCTGTTCGAGCAGGGCATACGCCCCTTGTTGCAGACGGGCGGATAACTCTTCCAGATGATCTGCCGATTCGGTGATCCGGTGAATCAGAAGTTCGGCAGCAGCCGTCGGAGTCTTCACCCGGGTATGTGCCACAGAGTCGAGCACCGTATCGTCCCGCTCGTGACCGATACCGGTGATGACGGGCAACGGGAACTGGGCACAAGCGGCCGCCAAGAGGTACGTATCAAAACCGGATAAATCCGAAGTCGCCCCTCCGCCTCGTATGATAACCACTACATCAAACTCGTTCACCCGGTCATTGATGCGATCCAATGCAGCCAATACGGACTCTTCCACCTGATTGCCCTGCATCAACGCCGGAAACAGTTCGGTATAGAAAAAGAATCCGCCAGAATTGTGCTGCAACTGATGACAGAAATCTCCGTATCCGGCTGCGGTGGCAGAGGAAATGACCGCTATACGTTGAGGAAGAACCGGCATTTCCAATTCTTTATTCAAAGTCAGTACTCCTTCTTCTTCGAGTTGCATGAGTATCTCACGACGGCGGCGGGCCATATCGCCCAGCGTATAGGCAGGGTCGATATCGAGAACAGTCAGACTGTAACCGTAGAGTTCGTGAAACTGGACTGTTACTTTCACCAGGACTTTGATGCCGGAAGCAAATAACTGTCCGGTAGTTTCCTCAAAGTAAGGTTTCAGCAAGCGGTAGATATTACTCCAGATCATACCCCGTGCCTTGGCTACGAGATTGTTGCTGCGCGGGTCTTTCTGCACAAACTCCAGATAGCAGTGTCCGGTAGTGTTGGAACGGACATCGCTCAGTTCTGCCTGTATCCAATATTCATCGGGCAGGCATTGCTCCAGACTTCGCCGGACAAGCGCGTTTAGCTCTAGTAGGGAAAGAGAATCCATAGGCATAATTAACGATAAATGAATGACACATTTCTATAATGAGATGCGAATTTGATATAGCCTAACAACGAAGAATAGCGGACCGTTCGTTATTCTTTGCTCATTTGGTATGCTTTCCAGAGATCCGGAATGCCATAACCGTAGATGTTGTCCGGAAAATCGGATCTGTCGCCTACGCTGCGCACCAGTTCGATCACTTCTTTGGCGGTCAACTTCGGGCAGGCCTGCCACAGGCAAGCTACCATTCCGCACATGATAGGAGAAGAGAAAGAGGTTCCGTTGGCCAGACGAAGATTACCGTCTGTGCCCACTATATCCGCCTTGAGGCCGACTGCTACGACATCCGGTTTCACACGTCCGTCGGCAGTATTGCCGACAGAAGAGAACGGGGCCAGTAACTTCTTCTTATCAATAGCACCCACAGTCAGTACATTCTCGGCATCGCCCGGAGGAGTGATTTTCTTCCATGAGCCGCTGCCAGAGTTACCGGCACTGCAAACGAGGACCATACCCTTATCTGCCGCCTTCGAAGCCTCCCTTGACATCAGTGCATAGTGTCCGTTCAGGTCACGGTAACGATAGTTCTTGGTCGGGTCGTCAAAGGTATAATAGCCCAGTGAGGTATTCACAACATCCACGCCCACACTATCGGCAAATTCGATGGCTGCCGCCCAGTAATCCTGCTCTACCAAATGCTCGGAAGCCTCATCCTCACTGCGAAGCAACCAGTAGGAGGCTTCCGGTGCGGTGCCGACCATGACATTCGGCTGATTCATTGCCATACAAGACAGTACTGACATACCGTGGTTGCTTTCGGCATAGATGTCCGCTTCGGGGTTCACAAAGTCGCGTGTCCCGAGTATGCGGATATTCTTCATCGCTTCGATTCTGTCCGCATTATGAAATCCGGCGTCGATAACGGCAATCGTCATGCCCTGTCCCTTGAATCCGGCATCGTGGAGAAGGTTGGCTCGGCTCATTTCAATCTGAGTGATAGCGGGCCCATACAGGCTGTCCGAACGCTGCGGATCATTGATCAGCGAATCTCTTTTGGTAACTGCCGACACTTTTCCCTGCCACACTTTCTCGGTGGAACGGACAAAAGGCAGTTTGGCTATTTCATCGATCAGCATACTGTCATTGCAGGAGACTGTAACGAAATTATCCCATTTTCCAGTGACAAGCACATGGACGCCTTTCTTTCGTATGGCATCTACATACTTCTTGCATACCGGCAAGTCGGTAGAGTCGATAGCCAGCTTCTGTCTCAACCTGCGGTCGATGGATTTTCTAGAAAGGAACTCCTCCGGTTGCTGGATGGAATAAGTGGTTGCAGCCTTATCTGTGAGGCTGATCCGATATTTCAAGGTATCGGTAGAGGTAAATTGAGCAGATGCTCCCACCGCTGTAGTCAGGATCAATGCCGCTAATACTAATCTTTTCATCTGAATCTCTCTGTTTATTTTATTCTACAATTCGTCTTTATTCTCTATGATCACCAGTCCGATCCCCCGCTGCGAAGCGATAAACGCGCCGCCGAGTACCCGCCGTCCATCGTAGAATACGGCAGACTGACCGGGGGCAACAGCCGAAGCCGTCTCACGAAAGCGTACCAACAAGCGTCCGTCTTCGAGACGTTTCACCCGACAAGGTATCGGACGGCTGCGATAACGGATTCTCACCGCAAGATTCTCGCATGAGAACAATTCCTGCTCATCTACTATCCGGTCTTGTTCCGCCAGCATATATTCCGTTTGCAGTTGTTCGGCATCTCCCAGCATCACGGTATTCTTCTGCGGGTTGATTTTCAACACATAAGCGGGCTTGCCCAAGGCAATCTCCAGCCCTTTCCGCTGACCGATGGTATAATAAGGTGCTCCCTTATGCTGTCCCAGCTTCACTCCTTCGGAGTTGACAAACCATCCCGGACCGATCTCCGTATCCAGTTCCGGACATTGCTCGCGCAGAAAGTCACGGTAATCTCCCTGAATGAAACAGACTTCCATGCTTTCGCCTTCCTTAGACTTCGCTTCATATCCTTTCTCCGCCAGGTACTCACGCACCTTTATTTTCGTATAGTCGCCCAACGGAAAGATACACCGCTTCAGTATATCCTGCCCCAGCCGCCATAGGAAGTAGGACTGATCTTTTTTATCATCATCTCCCGCTACAATATAGATGTGCCCGTTCCGCTCTTCCAGCCGGGAGTAATGTCCGGTCGCAATGTAGGCGCAGTCCAGCTTGTCGGCCCATTCCGCCAGTACACGGAATTTAAACAAGGGGTTGCACATCACGCACGGATTCGGAGTACGTCCTTGCTTGTACTCATCGATAAAGTTCTTCACGATGGTCTCCTTAAAAGGTATACGCTCGTCAGCCACATAATGTTCAATTCCCATTCGTGCAGCCAGTTCGCGGGCATCCTGAGGCTCGTCTCCCCAAACACGCATCGTGACTCCTACTATTTCATATCCCTGCTCTTGTAGCATCAGACAGGTAGCGGTACTGTCTATACCGCCACTCATGCCGACCAATACTCTTTTATTTCGTTCTTTCATCCGAATTTCCAATCATTAGAAGAATACAAAAGTACAAGATTATAGTCAGACAGCCATAAAAAAGGAAATGAAAAGTTTGTGTCCCCTAATGAATGAACAGGCAACAGCCCCATTGCCATCATCAGACAATCATTTCCTACTGTCTCTTTAATTATTCAAAACGGTTTAAAAATGATTCAAGATACTACCGACTATCATTCGGCGCAAATCCGTATGATTTGTAATCAGATGTATGAAAGAAGCATGGAGGACTTGACAAACCGCTTTTAATGTTGTATCTTTGTAAGTGAAAACCGGAAGTAAATTCGATAACATTGATAATATAGACGAAATATGAGCAATAATAAGTATTATATAATAACAGATTACAGGCATTCCCACTCCGGGTAATGCTTGTTGGATAGTCTGATACAAGCTAAGGGCTGCGATTCCTTATGGGAATTGCAGCCCTTTTCGTTGCTTAAAATGGATGTTTATTGCAGGAATAACGAAATTAGAGTTTATAATAAACTTGGAGGACGTTTATAATAAACGATGAAAGAATTTATTAATAAATGATTGGCTGTTACCGCATAATTAGTCAAAGTCTTTCGTATAGATGTGGGTGCTGATTTTGAAAGATTCTTTATTTTCTAGGTAAATCGATGAATTATTGCTACAATACTACCTTTCTCTTTTTGTGTCATTGATCTGAACACCTTATGATGTTATGAGAAGAATAATCTTCGGACTTAATTTTTATTTTCGCTTTATTAGCTATTAATGCGAATCAGCGGTTGATTCAAATCTGAATCGGAAACGAGTTAACTTCACCAACAGGCTTTATTCGAAGAAACTCCCGCCAAGGCTTGCTTTTCTGAAAGAAAATCAGTATATTTGAATTATACCAAAAGCGAGAACAATTATGGCTAATCCAAAATTACCGGGAATTTCCGAAAGCGAGCAAGCCTTATTGTATGCCAAACTGAATGAATACAACCGAGGCAGAGCCTCCTTTAAAGAGGCAGGGGTTTATCTGGTGGTGTTGCCCCGACCGGGAAAGCCCAACTATTCCCTTTGGCTCTACTCTCCCCTGCCCGAAAAGCAATCGATTCTCTATATACACGATTTATCGCCCGATATTAACGAGTCCCTGCGGATGGCAAGCACCATGTTTTATTATTCGCGACGGTGCCTCATCCTTGTGGATTACAACGAGAAGAGAATGCAGAGCAACGGTGACGACCTCATCTTTTTCGGCAAATACAGGGGACACTTCCTGCACGAAATCCTCAAAGTCGATCCTGCCTATCTGAGCTGGATCGCCTATAAGTTTACTCCGAAGATTCCCAAACAGGAGCGTTTTGTCAAAATAGCGCAGGCGTATCACTCGATACATCTGGACGTGATGCTGCGGAAGAGCAAAGAGGTACGCCGGAAGAGCCGCTATCTGGGAGAAGTGAACGAGAAGCTGACGGACTTAAAGTTGAAAGTCATGCGGGTGCGCCTGGAAGACGATCCGTATAAAACAAGAGTATACGGGACGACTCCGCAATTTTTCGTGAAGCAGATACTGACTCTGAACGATGCCAGCGGCAACCTGGTGACGATGAGCATCCCATCAAAAACTCCCAGTGCGGTATCATGCACCCTATCCGGAATAGAGCATGAATATCGACCGGGAGAAATTATATATGTAGCATCGGCGCGGGTGTCACGCCTGTTCGAAAGCTACGGTTCCAAATATACCCGCCTCAGCAACGTGAAGCTGGCAATAGTTAACGCTTGGTCCAGTCGTCTTTGACGAAACTTGCCGGATAGGTCACTTTGTCGACGATACCGTCTTTCTGACGAATCCAGGAAGTAAACGTGCGGGCGCCTTCATCAAGCACGATGATACGGGCACCGTTCGGCAGATGATTGTATTCTGTATTTCCGCCTGTGAAACGACCGTAAGCCAACAGGATTCCTTTCCACATCACTGCATAATCATTGTCATGATCATGCCCCACGAATATTCCCATCACATCGCCGGACTCTTTCATGGCAGCAAACATACCCGTATTCAGTTTCGGCGCACAGGCTTCTTCCATACGGGTTCCGCGCAGGATGGCATTTTCGTCGGAAGCAGCTTCATTGTATTCCGGCACAGGAATGTGGAAGAAAGCAAGTGCCGGCAATGGCTTCCCACCGTTCTGTGCTGTATAGGCTGCGCTCTGCTGACGATACCAGTTGACCTGATCGAACGTGAGCCATGCGTAACCTTTCACATCCTTCAGCGGGGAGTAAGAATGAGAGTCCATGCAATACAGGATGGCTGCATCCTTCTTCGCATCGGAAGAGGCTTTCACGGTCAATACATAATCCGGAGAAAGGACCGAGCCACGATCCGGCATCAGATTGCCGGGTACCTGACAGATGATGTCATATAGCTGTTCCCGCGTCATTCCCTGTTCATTATCATGATTGCCGAAAGTGACAACAAACGGCAGCTTACGCTTCGATACCTGTTCCAGCACCTGCAACATACCTTTATCTGCCGGAGCAGAATAAACGACATCTCCGGTGAAGATTACAAAATCAGGTTGTTCTTCGTCGAGTACCTGATTAATACGTTCCAATGCTATGTCGGAAGCGGGATTCTTATACTTGAAATGGACGTCGGTGAACTGTACGATTTTAAATTTACCGTCTTTATTGAAGCGTAATTCGCTCTTTTGGGCGAAGCAGAAGACGGTCATACACAAAGAGACCAGTGCTAAGAATAATTTTAAAGTTCGATTCATACTATTTATTGTTTAAGGGGGTTAGTAATCTGCTTTGTCAGTCCTTCTCTATCAACACAGTAGCATAAGCGGAAATGCCTTCTTCCCGTCCGGTAAAACCGAGTTTCTCCGTCGTAGTTGCCTTGATCGAGATATCTTCCGCATCGATTCCCATGACGGCTGCCATCGTTTCCTGCATCAAAGGGATATGGGCTTTCAGTTTGGGACGCTCCGCGCAAATAGTCGCATCGATATTCCCGACACGGTATCCTTTGGTCGCAATCAGTTCCACTGTCTTTTTCAAAAGAATCTTGCTGTCGATATTCTTGTACTCTCCGGCAGTATCCGGAAAATGATAACCGATATCGCGCATATTGGCGGCTCCCAACAAGGCATCGCAAACCGTATGCAGCAATACGTCAGCATCCGAATGTCCCAACAACCCTTTGGAATGTTCCAGACGGATACCGCCCAGCCACAATTCACGACCTTCGACCAACTGATGTACGTCGAAGCCAAAACCTACTCTTATTTTCATAAGCTATTTAATAAATGAGTCAAATAAAGAATACACCGGTCAACGTATGTAGAAGTCAAGCAGCTTTTCTCCTTCAAGATATCCCTGCAAGTGCTGACCGATACTGACCGGTCCTACTCCGGCAGGTGTGCCCGTAAATAGTAAATCGCCAATCTTCAAGGTTACAAACTGACTAACGTAAGCAATGATATCATCGACTTTGAAAAGCATATCGGCCGTACAGCCGCGCTGCACTTCCTTACCGTCAATCATCAGATTGAAATTCAGAGACTGGATATCTTTGTAGCGGTCTACCGGAACAAAGGTGCCGATAGCGGCAGAAGAGTCGAAGCCTTTGCAAAGTTCCCACGGATTGCCCGCTTCGCGGAATTTTCGTTGCAGGTCACGGGCGGTAAAGTCAATACCTACCGTCAATGCGTCATAATAACGACTGGCAAAACGGGGAGAAATATTCTTTCCCAGACGGTTGATGCGTACTACAAGCTCCGTCTCATAATGTACTTCATTCGAAAAATCGGGGATAAAGAACGGTTTGCCATCTTTCAGAATAGCCGAATCGGGCTTCATGAAAATAACCGGTTCTTTATTTACGGATGTATGTCCCAGCTCCTGATTGTGCAGGGCATAGTTCATTCCTACGGCAATAATCTTCATTATTTGATTTCGTTAAAATTAAGGCGGTTGAACATCACCGCCAGATGAGCGTAAAGGGAGGTATTCTGTACCACGATGTCCTCAGGTACACGGATACGGAACGGGGTAAAGTTCCAGACTGCCTTGATTCCCCCGTCCACCATCATATCTGTGATGCACTGGGCAATCTCGATAGGAACGGTCAGCACGCCAATCTGCACGTCATATTCTTCCATCTTCTTCAGAAAGTCGTCCGAATGGTAGATAGGAATCCCGTTGAGGTTAGTGCCGACCAAAGTCGGGTCTACATCAAAAGCAGCCACAATCTCAAGCCCGAAATGCTTCAGACCGGAGTCCTGCAAAAGTGCGCCTCCCAAACTGCCGACTCCAAAAAGAAAAGCCTTATGTATCTCCGTAAACCCCAGGAAATGCTCTAAAACCTCAATGAGCGCATCGACCTCGTACCCTACACGCGTACGCCCGGAGATATTCACATACGACAAGTCTTTTGCTATCTGTGAAGCGTCAATATTTATTTCCTTAGATATCTGCGTAGAAGAGACAAAACGTTCGCCTCTTTGCTTCAGCAACTTGACATTCGACAAGTACCACGGCAGTCTGCGCAAAGTAGGCTCCGGCACTTTCGTACAATCTATCTGCTGTATCTTTTGGTTCTCGGCCATTTCTTTTATTTATTCAGGTTATAAGATTGACAAAAATACGTTTTTTTTCGGAATTGCAAGAATGATTCATACTATTTCTACACAGGCGCTATTCTCCCGCAAACGTTGACAACGGAATGCTGACGGAAACTCCCGCCGAGCGGTATTTCAAACTGTCGAAGCCAAGGAAGACGCCTAACCGTGCCAGTTTCATGAATCCGATGGAGTAGCCGATTTCCGAATAGGGATGACGGTCGTATCCCACGAGTGTACGGAGATGCAGCGCTTCGTCGAGGTTCTTCTTTTTCAGAAAAGGAAGGAACTTCAGAAACAGATAGGGTGTGTACCAGGATATATTGGCTTGCACCCAACGGGTATTGGTAGAGTATGCATAATTATCCAGCAAAGAGAATCCTGTATCAAACGAGCGTTCCGTCACCGGCAAGCCTGTGGTCGCAAAATGCTTAAAATCGGGGAATTGCATACCGCTCTTATTCCAGAATGTTCCGGCATTAACAGCCCAGTCCAGTGTATTAAACATTCCGAACTCTATGCTCTGCCTGACCGAAAACTCCGCCAAGTGATAGGACGGAGAAGGCAAAGCCCCTTTCAACGGGAAAGCACGGTCATAACGCAATGTAAAGGTAGGGCATTTGGATTCTTCATATACTTTCTTTCCTCTGTACATCCGGTAATAATGAGCCGGTGTATATTCCAAGGCAAAGGAAGCTTTCAACAATTCATTTTCCGGCATCGGATAGAATGCCCGGCTGTCCGGAATATTCGACTCCGCTTCTTTCTTGAACCAGCTCCGGTGTATATGATTCTCCAGCATCTGTCGTCGCTGCCAGGAAAGCGAGGTAGAAAGCAACAAACTATTCGCCAGTTCGATCTTATTTTGGAAAGACAGGAAACGCTTCTCATAGAGTTTCACATCATTCCGCCCGAAGAAAGAAGAGGCAACGGTATTTATCAGACGGGATTCTCCACTTTCTCCATTATAATCGGCAGAAAGAACTCCGCCGGACAGTTCCAGATATCCCCGTCGCCTCGGAGCATAACTCAAGGAGAGTTCACTTTGCCCTGCTACCGCTTTACGGGCAGTGGTATAATAAGCAGAAGGAGTGAATTGCAAAGTAGAGGCCTCCGATAATTTCAACCCTGTTTCAAACTTAGCTCCCAGCCAGAAGCCATCTACAAAATTATACTCAGGCACATAGGAAGGCAAGCCTTTCCAGCCAATCCATGCTTTCTTGTCTGAAGTACGATAGGTTTTACCCATCAGGAATGTTTGAATGATCTTTTTCCCAACTGTTGTTTTAGCCGAATCATTCTCCTGAAGGGAGTCTTTGGAGAGGGATAACTCTTCTTTATGGATATAACTCTGTATTTCTTCCGGACGCAAAGGAACACTTCTGACAGCTGCCCAATAAAGCGAATCCTTTTTGTCCGCCAGCGAATCGGTCTTTATATTCACTTCTCTCTTTCTCACTTTACGTTCATATTTATGCGGAAAACGTGCAGTATCGGATTCGGCAATGTTCTTTTCCATCAGCTTAGATAGCTTATAGGCTTCACTCAAAGTCAAGTCCTCCTTCGTCGACAGTTCTTCTATCTGCTTTACAAGCTTCTGCTGCTTCCTGTTTTGTTTCGGTGAGGCATCAGAAGCCCCATTCATCACTTGCTGACGGTCTGCTATTTCCACATTCGTATAATGTACTGCTGCCAGATAGGAAGCCTCTGCAGAAAATCCCATCATTTTGATTTCACAGGACATACTTGTGGAGGTAGCCAGGAAAACAGAAGGCTGAACTTCTTTACAAGTTGCCTTGACCGTAGCTTTCAGGCCACTCATACGGATAGAAAATTCAGCCGCAGAGACGCACCAAAGATCTTCCACAATATACAAATCTCCGGACACCAGACGCGGACTGTCTTGCTTGGGGATGACTTTTATTTTATTGATCAGATGGTTGCCTTCACTATAGCAGCCTTCCAGTTTAAAACGGTAATAAGAGAATGCTCCGGCACTTAGCGGTGATACTTTATCGAAGATAGTAGGCTCGTAAAAGTTAATAGTGGTCAGACCGATTCTGACCTCCATCTCCTCGGGAAATGAATTGGAATAGGCCTTTACCTGATTCTCCCAAGTAGAGGGTGCCTTAAAAGTCACCACTCTCTGTTCCTCCATCACAAACAACTTGCCCAGAAACTCTTTCGACTCTTTCCTAACTTCCTTCGACAACTTTAGAATTGCGGGAATAGTCTTCATTTTTCCTGTGCCTTTCAGATAGGTTCCGGCCCTAAATCCCTTCACCTGTGTCCGGTAATAAGGAGCATTCGCAATCGCCTTACGCATTACGGAATAGGCCGGATCTTCCGCACCTTTCACCACATTCACTTCCCGCAGACTATATATTTGTTCGGAGAGCACAATATTCTTTTCCACATCTCCGGCAGATATGGAAAAGGAGAATGTTTGTCCGGCGAAACCTAAAGAAGAAACCTCACAGGTATATTGTCCCGCCGGGAGCGAGGTCTGAAAACAGCCGTTATCATCGGTAGTGAAGCCTGTTTTAAGTTCTTTCAGATAGAGTGCCGCATAGGGGATCGGATTTCCTGCAAGATCAACGACTCTGCCTTTAAATGTTTGTGCCCAAAGAGAAATAGTAAAAGAACATATGAGAGCAAACGCTATGGATCGTTTCATCATTTTCTGTTTATTAGTCTTATTTCGTTTTATTATTAGACGCCAAAGTAAACAAAAGATTGCAAAGTTCCCCACAAAATATTACTTTTGACACAATAAAAGCTGAAGTATATGAAAAATAATGATTGGAAAGATAGATTGAACGTGGTCTACTCTACAAATCCTGATTTCAACTATGACATGGATGACGATCAGGAACAAGTGACGCTGGACAAGAATAAACAGAACCTTCGGGTTTCTCTCGACAGAAAAAACCGTGGCGGCAAAGTAGTTACACTCATCACCGGATTCGTTGGAACAGAGAATGACCAAAAAGAACTCGGGAAAATGCTAAAAAGTAAATGCGGAGTCGGAGGTTCGGCCAAAGACGGGGAAATCATCGTACAGGGAGATTTCAAACAGAAAGTGATAGACCTGTTGATAAAAGAAGGATATACAAAGACCAAAGGAGTCGGAGGATAATGAGAAAGGGCGGAAACCATCAAAGTTCCGCCCTTCTCTATTATCTTTTTGAGATAGATTATTCAGCTTTCAGAGTGAAGCGCTTAAAGTCAAGAACCTTCAGTTCAGGATCAGCAGCTGCCAATACTTCTCTTACAGTCTTCTTAGCGTCCATAATATCTTCCTGGTTCAGCAGACAAACTTCCTTCAAGAACTTACCCAGACGACCCTTAGCGATGTTCTGAATCATTTGTTCCGGCAGATGTGCAGCCTTTTCAGCAGAAACGGTAGCAATAATTTCCTTTGCCTTAGCTATATCTTCAGCTGTAATCCAGCCCTTAGCCATATTACTTTCCATGTGCTCTTCGCTATCTACATGAGCAGGGTTGATATTAGCTTTCTTCAAAGCAGCTTCTACAGCTTTCTGTACCTGTTCAGCTTTTGTTTTCTCGATAGCAACAGCAATTTCCTTTTCCTTCACTTCTTCAGAAACACCGTCTTCATCAATAGCAATCGGATTCATGGCAGCAATCTGCATAGCTACTTGCTTAGCCAACTGTTCGTCAACGTTCTTGTTAAAAGCAACAATGGTACAAAGACCGTTTCTGTTCATGTGGTTGTAAACAGCAGTGCTTGCACCCTCTACAGTCATGTAACCATCAAGCTCCATTTTCTCACCTGTGATACCGCTACGGTCAACCACTGCATCCTGTACAGTACCGTTACCCATCGGCAAAGCTTTTACTTCGTCCAATGTCTTGCATTTGTTAGCCACAGCAAGATCAAGAATATCCTGAGTCAGTTTCACAAAATCAGCATTCTGAGCCACAAAGTCAGTTTCACACTTCAGAGCAATGACAACGGCATAGTCACCAGTAGTCTTAGCCAAAACGCAACCTTCAGAAGCATCACGTTCTGAACGCTTAGCAGCAACAGCTTGTCCTTTCTTACGGATAATTTCCATTGCCTTGTCGTAATCGCCTTCAGCTTCTGTTAATGCGTTCTTGCAATCCATCATACCAGCTCCGGTCATTTTGCGCAGCTTGGTAATATCAGCCATAGTTACAGCCATAATAATTTCCTTTATTTAAATGAATAATAATTTTCAAAACAAAAAATGTGCCAATCTGCCAATACAATGCAGGATGAGGTAACTACCACACGCCTGCACGCTAGCAAATTGGCACATTTATATATTTAAGCCTCTTCGTCTTCCTTGATGAAGGCAGCAGCTTTCGCTGCGTTGATAGCTTCTTCATCAGACTTGTCGAGTCTTGCTTTTACTGATTTCTTCTTGCCTTTGTTTGCAGGAGCTTCACCAGCAGCTTCCATATCGATCTTTTCAGCTTTTCTTTCTTCCAAACCTTCGATCATTGCAGCACAGCAAGCATCCAGGATAACTTCTACCGATTTAGTAGCGTCATCGTTAGCAGGAATTACGAAGTCAACGTTTGTAGGATCAGAGTTAGTATCAACGATACCGAATACAGGGATACCCAGACGGTTAGCTTCACGAACTGCGATATTTTCTTTCATTACGTCGATAACGAACAATGCAGACGGCAGACGAGTCAGGTCAGCGATAGAGCCCAAAGTCTTGTCCAATTTTGCACGTTGACGAGAGATCTGAAGAACTTCTCTCTTAGAAAGGTTAGAATATGTACCATCGTTAGTCAATTTATCGATAGTAGCCATCTTCTTCACAGCCTTACGGATAGTCGGGAAGTTGGTCAACATACCACCCGGCCAGCGCTCGATTACATAAGGCATATTAACAGATTGAGCTTTCTCAGCAACAACCTGCTTTGCTTGTTTTTTAGTAGCAACAAAAAGAACTTTCTTGCCTGATTTGGCAATCTGTTTCAAAGCTTCAGCAGCTTCGTCTACTTTTGCAACTGTTTTGTGGAGATCAATGATGTGAATACCATTGCGTTCCATGAAAATATAAGGAGCCATTGCAGGGTTCCACTTTCTCTTAAGGTGTCCGAAGTGGCAACCGGCTTCCAATAAAGTATCAAAATTTGTTCTTGACATCTTGTTTTTTCTTTAAATCGTTTACTTTCTTTTTTGTTTTTTCTAAACCAACCGCTGGGTAGTCTATGAGCAGAGTCCCAGTAGTTTAGATACTAAACATATTCCTCGGTCAGGCAGCACATTAACGCTTGCTGAACTGGAATCTTCTACGAGCTTTCGGCTGTCCCGGTTTCTTACGCTCTACAGAACGTGGGTCACGAGTCATGAAGCCTTCAGCACGAAGTGCAGCCTTATCTTCAGCGTTCATCTTAACCAATGCGCGAGCGATTGCCAAACGCAATGCCTGAGACTGGCCAGTGAAACCACCACCACACAAGTTTACTTTGATGTCATACTTCTCAGCAGCACCCAGCTTGTTCAATGGTTGTTTTACAACATACTGAAGTATAGTTGATGGAAAGTACTCTGCAAGGTCTCTCTTGTTAATAGTAATCTTTCCTGTACCTTCGCTTACGAATACACGTGCAATTGCACGTTTACGTCTGCCTAATGCATTTACTACTTCCATTATATCTTATTTATATGAATTAATATCAATCATTTTCGGGCTCTGAGCTTCATGTTTGTGTTCGCTACCAGCGTATACATACAGGTTACCCAGCAATTTAGCTCCCAAGATATTCTTAGGAAGCATACCTTTCACTACTTTTTTCAGTAATCTCTCTTCGCCGTTCGGTTTAGTGATCAAACGGGCAGGAGTCATTTCTCTCTGACCACCAGGGTAGCCTGTATATGACAAATATACTCTGTCATTCCATTTGTTACCAGTCAGTTTTACTTTGTCTGCATTGATGATAATAACGTTATCACCGCAGTCTACGTGAGGAGTAAAGTTTGGTTTGTACTTTCCTCTCAGCAATTTTGCAACTTTTGCTCCCAGACGACCTAAAGTTTGGTCTGTAGCGTCAACGATAACCCATTCTTTGGTTACGGTCGCTTTGTTTGCAGAAATGGTCTTGTAACTTAAAGTATCCACTCTAATTTTGTTTTTTAAATGTTACTACTAAAAATTTTCTTCACCACATATCAGCCTCCCCGGACAAAGGAGGACTAACTTGCTATGAATTAATCTCTTATCATTTTGTGATAATAATCGGCTTGCAAAAGTACGGCTTTTCTTTGAATTGGCAAACTATTTCTAGCTTTTTTTGGATTTATCGGGTTGAATGACAAGGGAAACTTACTATATTTGTAGATAAGGTGCAGAAAATAAAAAGGCCTCCTCCGGATTGACACCGGGGAGGTCAAAAAACAACAAAGAATCTATATTGCAATCTAATTTATCGCACAATATCTTCCGGAAACTTAGCCGGCATCTCCACCCGTTTCCAGGTCTCATAATACCAAGCGTTCAGTTCATTTCCGTTCAGATCGTTCTTGATGAAGTATTTCAAATGCAGATAATCATTATCCTTTATTTCAAACTCCAGAATATTATCCTGATTATCGAGCATCGGAAGGTGGATATTCTTCTCGATACTCTCTTTATAAGAATCATCAGTCAACTGTTTATACGTACCATATCCTGTGATAATCGCATCCGAACCGGGAATAATGGTAAAATTCACGATTCTGCCGTCATCACTCAATACCTTAAATGTATTACTGGGTTTCAACGATCCCGGAACATCGGGAGATTCTGATACATAATGGCACAACTGCCAGATCCCTTTCAAATCGGCCGGTTTGAATTTGGTTTTCTTTTGGGCCGTCGCACCTGTTACCGCTAACAACATAATTGAAAGCATGGTAAAGAAATAGAGCTTTTTCATGACAATATGATTTTAGTTAACACTCTTGAATGCGCATGTCCAAATATAAAGATTTATTTTGAGAAAGTAACAATCAAATGCATAAAAAAACTCGCACAATCAAAAGATTATGCGAGTTTTACATAAATATACCGAAATATTAGAAATCAGCATTTCTCGGTGTACGCGGGAACGGTATCACGTCACGGATATTTGACATACCTGTTACAAACAGCAACAGACGTTCAAAACCGAGTCCGAAACCGGAGTGAGGACAAGTACCGAACTTACGGGTATCCAGATACCACCACATATCCTTCATCGGGATATGCATTTCTTCAATACGAGTCATCAACTTGTTATAATCCGCCTCACGTTCAGAACCACCAATGATCTCACCGATCTTCGGGAAAAGAACGTCCATTGCACGTACTGTCTTCCCATCCTCGTTCTGCTTCATATAGAAGGCTTTGATTTCCTTCGGATAATCAGTCAGAATCACCGGACGTTTGAAGTGTTCTTCCACCAGATAACGTTCGTGCTCGGAAGCCAAGTCTACCCCCCAGTAAACAGGGAATTCGAACTTGTGACCTTTCGCAACGGCATCTTCCAGAATCTTGATACCATCCGTATAAGGCAAACGAACGAAATCATCCTTCAATACACCTTGCAGACGTTCAATCAAGCCCTTATCGAACATATCGTTCAGGAACTTCACATCATCCGCACAGTTATCCAACGCCCATTTCACACAATATTTGATAAACTCTTCTGCCAGGTCCATATTATCGGCAATGTCGTTGAACGCAACTTCCGGCTCAATCATCCAGAACTCTGCCAAATGGCGGGGAGTATTGGAGTTTTCGGCACGGAAAGTAGGACCGAATGTGTAGATAGCGCCCAAAGCAGTGGCAGCCAATTCACCTTCCAACTGACCGGATACTGTCAAACTTGCCTGCTTGCCGAAGAAGTCGTCCTCATAGGAGATAGAACCTCTTTCGTCTTTCTTCAAGTCATACAGGTTCATGGTAGTTACCTGAAACATCTGTCCGGCACCTTCACAGTCGGAACCTGTGATAATCGGTGTATGGAAATAGAAAAATCCCTTTTCATGGAAAAACTTGTGAATAGCAATCGCCATGTTGTGACGAATGCGGAACACTGCACCAAAGGTATTGGTACGCGGACGCAAGTGAGCGATCTCGCGCAAGAATTCCATGGAGTGACCTTTTTTCTGCAATGGATATGTATTGTCGCAAGTACCCAGCACTTCGATTTCTTTAGCCTGCACTTCCACCTTCTGACCGGAACCCACAGATTCCACCATTACTCCGTTCACGCTAATACAAGCCCCGGTAGTAATCAGTTTCAGCATCTCTTCATCGAAATTAGCCAGATCTACTACGATCTGCACATTATTTATTGTAGAACCGTCATTCAGTGCGATAAAGTTAACTTGTTTGCTACCTCTGCGGGTGCGAACCCATCCTTTCACATTGACCATAGCGCCAATATCTTCGCGCTTCAACAGATCAACAATTTTTGTTCTACCAATCTTTTCCATAAAACTTTTTTAATACAATATTATATATTACTCAAACGACCCCATGCGGAGGTAGTTTACTTCTGCTTCCGACAGGTAACGCCAGTCTCCGCGGCGCAGACCTTTTTTGGTCAGTCCGGCAAAGAATACACGGTCGAGTTTTACTACTTTATATCCCAGTGATTCGAAAATACGGCGAACGATACGGTTCTTGCCGGAGTGAATCTCGATACCTACCTGGTCTTTCTTGAAATCATCTGTGTAGCTGATAGCATCTGCATGGATTTCACCGTCTTCCAACTGTACGCCGGCTGCAATCTGATCCATATCTGCTTTTGTCAGGTTCTTGTCCAGATGAACATGATATATTTTCTTTTTCAAGAATTTCGGGTGTGTCAGCTTGGAAGCCAGGTCACCGTCATTTGTCAACAGAAGTACACCAGTCGTGTTGCGGTCAAGACGCCCTACCGGATAAATGCGTTCGTTGCAAGCGCCTTTTACCAGATCCATTACCGTGCGGCGTTCCTGCGGATCATCCGATGTAGTAACCGTATCTTTCGGCTTATTCAACAGTACGTATACCTTACGTTCGATGCTAACCGGTTCATCGTGGAACTTCACCACATCCGAGCGTTTGATCTTTGTACCCAATTCAGTTACTACTTCACCGTTTACAGAAACCACACCTGCTGTGATAAACTCATCAGCTTCGCGACGTGAGCAAACACCGGCATTAGCCAAGAACTTATTCAGACGAATCGGTTCGTTCGGATCAACAAACTGTTCCTTGTACTCAATCTGCTTCTTGATGCTATACTTAGCATTCGGATCGTAATCACTGGTACGCGGACGCGGACGATAGCCACCCTGCGAACGGTCATTGTTAAATCTCGGACGATAGCCACCACCGTTGTTATTACGGTAGCCACCACCTTCACCACTGTTGAAGCGGGGACGATATGGACGATCACCACCTTCGCGGTTATAAGGACGCTGAGGACGGTCGCCACCTTCGCCACTGTTAAAACGGGGACGGTACGGACGGTCGCCATAAGAGCGTTGCTCGCCACCTTCACGATTGTAAGGACGCTGCGGACGATCGCCACCTTCGCCGTTCGGATTAAATCTCGGACGATACGGACGGTCTCCACCTTCACGGTTGTAAGAAGGGCGTTGAGGACGATCATAAGAACGTTGTTCACCACCTTCGCGGTTGTAAGGACGTTGCGGACGTTCGCCTCCTTCATTGTTGCTATTGAAGCGAGGACGATACGGACGGTCTCCACCTTCACGATTGTAAGAAGGACGTTGGGGGCGATCATAAGAACGTTCACCATAAGAACGCTGTGGGCGCTCTCCACCTTCACTATTCGGATTAAATCGCGGGCGATACGGACGATCCCCACCTTCACGGTTGTAAGAAGGACGATACGGACGTTCTCCACCTTCTCTGTTGTAAGACTTGTTACCATCACGGCCGGCACCTGTATTCTCCTCATTGTAAGAATTTTCGCGCCATTCTTCGTTTTCTGTGCTCATTTTTTTTATTCGAATAAAATTAGACTTTGGCCTCACGGCCTATTTAAAAAACACGTTTATTGTATAAGTAAACAATTAAAGTCCCGTATATGTATGCGGAGTAATTGCTCTTAACTCTTTTTTAATATCTTCGCTTACGTTCAAGCCTTCGATAAACTCTTTAATAGAACTTTCTGTAATAGCCTGGTTGGTCCGGGTCAAAGCTTTCAATGCTTCATACGGATGCGGGTAAGCCTCGCGGCGTAAAATCGTCTGGATTGCCTCAGCCACTACGCTCCAGCAGTTGTCCAGATCACGGTAAATAGCCGGTTCATTCAGCAACAGTTTGCGAAGTCCTTTCAGTGAACTCTGAATAGCAATCACGATATGACCGAAAGGCACGCCTACATTACGGAGCACCGTAGAGTCTGTCAGGTCACGCTGCAAACGGGAAACAGGCAGTTTCACAGCCAGGTGTTCCAGAATAGAAGTTGCGATACCCAAATTACCTTCCGCATTTTCAAAGTCGATCGGATTCACTTTATGCGGCATCGCGCTTGATCCTACCTCACCGGCTTTGATCTTCTGCTTGAAGTATTCCATAGAAATATATTGCCAGAAGTCACGGTTCATATCCACCATTATGGTGTTGATACGTTTCATCGCGTCAAAGACAGCAGACAAGTTATCGTAGTTCGAAATCTGAGTGGTATATTCTTCGCGTTCCAGTCCCAGTTTCTCTGCAACAAACCGATTACCGAATTGTTTCCAGTCATATTGAGGATATGCTACATGATGAGCATTGTAATTTCCGGTAGCGCCACCGAATTTTGCAGTGATCGGACATGCTTTCAGCATAGCCAGCTGACGTTCCAGGCGGTAAACGAATACCATCACTTCCTTACCCAGACGAGTCGGAGAAGCCGGTTGCCCATGAGTTTTGGCAAGCATCGGGATTTCAGCCCATTCTGTTGCATACGTTTTCAGTTGTGCAATCAGTTCTTCGATCAGCGGATAATAGACTTTATCCAAAGCTTCCTTGATAGAAAGAGGCACAGACGTATTATTAATGTCTTGAGAAGTCAATCCGAAGTGAATGAATTCTTTATAGTCATCCATTCCACCCAGCTTATCGAATTCTTCTTTCAGGAAATATTCTACGGCTTTTACATCATGGTTGGTTACACTTTCGATATCTTTAATGCGTTGCGCATCTGCTTCCGAGAAGTTACGGTAGATATTCCGTAAAGTTTCAAACACGCTGCTATCGATTCCTTTCAACTGCGGCAAAGGAAGTTCGCACAAGGTGATAAAGTATTCCACCTCTACCTGTACACGGTATTTAATCAGTGCAAATTCAGAGAAATAAGCTGCCAAAGCTTTAGTTTTGCCTCTATATCGACCATCAATCGGAGATATGGCCGTTAATACATCAAGTTCCATACGTTTTCTTAGATAATTATCAGACTGCAAAATTAACTCTTTTTCCTGAGTTATAAGGCAAAAGGATAAAGAAAGTTTGTATAAAAGCGGTAAGAAATAAAAAAAGTCTCACGAATTTCTTCGTAAGACTTCTATTTCGTGGGCGCTGAGGGATTCGAACCCCCGACCCTCTGGGTGTAAACCAGATGCTCTGAACCAGCTGAGCTAAGCGCCCTTTTGTTGACGGAAGTGCTTCGGTATTCTTTGTGGGCGCTGAGGGATTCGAACCCCCGACCCTCTGGGTGTAAACCAGATGCTCTGAACCAGCTGAGCTAAGCGCCCGTACACTTCCGTTTCAAAAGCGATGCAAAGGTACGTTTTTTTTTGAAACCTCCAAACATTTTGCATATTATTTTTCAAGAAACTTTTTATCAAAAGTAAAAACCAACTGATTATCAGCAAATAATGAAAAAAGTTTTTTTTTTCATGCAACTTTCCCTTCTCCAAGCCTGTCCACTAAACAGAACAAGATAAAGCCAACAATGTGGGAACACTCAAATCCGGGAAATAAGATTCCCGGTCAAGCCTGCTTACGGATAAGGCGCGCCGGATTCCCGACTGCAACACTGTCGTCGGGAATATCTTTCGTCACGACGCTTCCCGCTCCTATCACACAACGGTTGCCAATCGTCACACCGGGACAAATGACAGCACCGCCGCCAATCCAGCAATCCTCGCCGATCGTAACCGGATAAGCATACTCTTTCGAACCGCGACGCTCCAGATAATTCATCGGATGATGCGGTGTATAAATCTGTACGCAAGGGCCGACTAACGTATGGGCACCGATTGTGATATACCCTCCGTCCAGAAAAGTACAGTTGGCATTGACAAAGACGTGTTCGCCCAACTTTATCCCGTCTCCGTGATCGCAATGGAAAGGAGGACAGATCACCGAAGTTTCAGGAATACCCGGCACCAGTTCTTCCAGCAATTCTCTGTACCCGTCATCATACGTGCTCAACCCGCGCATGATCGCCAGCAACTTCTTGGCATGCTCAAAACGCACCTGCAACTCCGGCGCGGACATATCAGCCAACTGGCTGCTACGCATCTTCTCTACTTCTGTCATATTCCTTATTCTCCCATCCCATTAATAAATACCAATTTCTTTTCATCCGAAAGCGATTCGTCAAACTCGAACCCTTCCCACGAGAATCCTTTCAGTTCCTCCGGATTTCCGATCTTATTTTTCAATATGAAACGTGTCATCTCGCCACGGGACATCTTGGTATACACCACTATCGTAGCCAGCTTTCCATTCTTCCAGACATGAAATTCGGGAGTGACCACACGGACTTCGCTCTCCACCCGCTTCCAGTCAAACAGGCTTTTCATCTCGTCACTGGCAAGATTACACAAGATTCCTCCTGCCGATCGGATGTCCTCTATGAACGTATCCGTCAGACGCGACCGCCAATAAGAAAACAAAGTCTGATTCCCCAATTCCGGCAATACGACATCCCCCTCCAGCCGATAAGCACGAATCACGTCCAAAGGACGCAACAGACCGTAACAGAAAGAAGTCAGCCGCAAATGTTCCTGCGCATACCCGAAATCTTCTGCAGAGAAGTCCTTCGGATTCAGCCGTTTGAATACAATACCGGTATATGCCAGCAAAGCAGGCAATTCCGGAGTGGCTTCCGCATGAAAAGCCTGATAACGTTTATAATTCTCCACAGCAATCTTTGCGTTTACACGCAGCAGACGTTCTAATTCGTCTACAGAAAACTGGGACATCTGCAACGCTATTTCCGCCGCTTCCTTCTGAAAACGGGGACTCGTGGTCAAAGGAACTTTCACCTTCGACACCGCACTCATCGTCTTGGCACAAGATAGAAGTACTAACATTCTGAATCGGGTTTAATCATTTTGAAAAACACAAAAATAAAAAATAAATAGCTTCACTTGTTGACAGATATCCAAATTATGCCTACTTTCAGCCAATAATTAACTATAATCATTTATTAATTAACAAAAACACAAAAATCCCCCTTATGAGAAACAAGTTTGTATCTTTGCAAGCTCTGGCCTTATTGGTCATCTTTTGTCTGACGGGTAGCTTAACCCGTGCCGCTGTCAACCCGAAACCGTTTGTTGTCCCCGAACTCAAACAATGGACGGGAAAAGACGGTAACTTCACCCCGGGAAAAGACGCCCGAATCGTCTGCACTTCCCAAAATCCCGAATTACTGAGAATAGCCCGGATGTTTGCCGACGATTATCAACAGATGTTCGGGCAGACATTAAGCGTAGCGCAAGGCAAAGCCACGTCCGGCGATTTCGTCCTATCCTTGTCGGCAGACAAGAAGCTCGGTGAGGAAGGTTACGCCATCAAGATAACCGACCGTGTAGCCATCTCCGCTCCCACTCCAACCGGTCTTTACTGGAGCACACGCACACTCCTGCAACTGGCGGAACAAAATCAGGAACGCTCACTCCCGCAAGGAACGATTCGTGATTATCCCGATTATCCGCTTCGCGGTTTCATGATAGACTGTGGCCGTAAGTTCATTCCGATGGCTTATCTGCAGGACTTGGTGAAAATCATGGCTTACTACAAAATGAACACCCTGCAAGTCCATCTGAACGATAATGGATTCAAGCAATACTTCGAACACAACTGGGACAAGACTTACGCTGCCTTCCGGCTGGAATCGGAGACTTATCCGGGATTGACAGCCCGTGACGGCTCGTACTCCAAGAAAGAATTCATCGATTTCCAGAAACAGGCGGCATCCAACTTCGTGGAAATCATTCCGGAAATTGACGTTCCCGCCCACTCACTGGCTCTCACCCATTACAAACCGGAAATCGGAAGCAAGGAGTACGGCATGGATCATCTCGACTTGTTCAAGCCGGAAACTTACGAATTCGTAGATGCTCTGTTCAAAGAATATCTGGAGGGCGACAATCCGGTATTCGTAGGCAAGCGTGTACATATCGGTACAGACGAATACTCGAACGCGAAGAAAGACGTGGTAGAAAAATTCCGTGCTTTCACCGACCATTACATCCGTTTTGTGGAAGGTTTCGGCAAGCAAGCAGTCGTATGGGGCGCGCTCAGCCATGCCAAAGGCGATACGCCCGTCAAATCAGAAAATGTCGTCATGAATGCTTGGTACAACGGATACGCCGATCCGGCAACTATGATCAAAGACGGATATCAACTGATCAGTATTCCGGACGGACTGGTATATATCGTTCCGAAAGCCGGCTACTATTATGATTACCTCAACGAACCATACTTATATAAGGAGTGGACACCCGCCCATATCGGCAAAGCTGTATTCGACGAAAAACATCCTTCCATTCTTGGCGGTATGTTTGCCATCTGGAACGACCATGTCGGCAACGGTATCTCGGTGAAAGACATCCATCACCGTATATTCTCGCCCCTGCAAACACTCTCTGTAAAGATGTGGACAGGCGCTCAAACGGGCATTCCTTATGAAACATTCAATGAAAAACGTGCCCTCCTCAGCGAAGCGCCCGGAGTCAACCAACTGGCAAGAATCGGCAAAAAGCCGGAATTGGTATACGAACGTTCCACAGTCGCTCCCGGCAGCACTTCCGATTATCCGGAAATTGGCTATAATTACACTGTCAGTTTCGACATTACCGGAGCAAAAGAAAGTGAAGGAACCGAATTGTTCCGTTCGCCTAACGCCGTATTCTATCTGTCAGACCCTATTCGGGGGATGATGGGATTTGCACGCGACGGCTATCTGAATACCTTCCCCTACAAAGTGAATCCAGGAGAAAAAGCAACAATTCAGATAGAAGGAGACAATTGCAGTACAACGCTGAGAGTCAACGGTAAAGTGGTTGATGAAATGAATACGCAGAAACTTTACTTTAATGCGGGAAAAGATTCAATGAACTATGTACGTACACTAGTTTTCCCGCTGGAGAAAGCAGGAAACTTTAATAGTAAGGTACAGAATCTGAAAGTATACAATTATTGCGTAAGCAAACCATAAGATTTAGATACGGATTACACAGATTTCACATTTTTTTAGCGGTACAATCTACCAAAAACCGTATCAATCTGTGTAATCCGCTTCTGGAAGAAGCACAATCATTCATTTCATTTACGTACGGATTTGAGCAAAATGATAGTAATAGTATCTTAAAATGGGGGTGCCCCCAATGGAGATACTACTGTTTCATTCATTTTTGAACCGTTACGAATCAATTCAAACCTGTATAACCAAAAGCTACACAAACGTTTCTTCCCTAAGCAATAAAACGCTTTTTTATTGTCACTTATCACTTTTCGAAGTTAACTAACTGATTATAAACATATCATCGGTGATAATAAGCGGTGATAATACGGTGACAATAGCTGCATTCATACATTTTATTGTCACTTCCCTCCCAATCTCACTGTTCATCTCACCTACTGCTATCTCCCCATCAAGCCTACTTCATCCGAGTCCTGATCCTATGCAACAAATACCGTATACTACCGGTATCTTTCTCTTATAGTGCCTTTATTGTTTCATTAAGACACCGATCTCTTTAGTTGTTCACGGCCGTGGCAAGCATTGTTCACAGTCGTGACAAGAGTTGATCACGGACATGAGCAGACCTGTTCACGGCCGTGAAGAGCTAAAGAGAACGGCACTCTATTCCTACTTTCCTTATAGGAAAAAGCAAGTATATAAGGAGCTGAAGAGAACATTAGCACTATCTTACGACTCATTACACCGCAGACAACAAACAAAAAGAAGAGTCATATCTACAAAAGAAGAGACTCCCTCTTTGGTATGCCAAAGAGAGAGTCTCCTCAATATATATATACAGCTAAAGCAGTTTATTTATATTCCTGCCAGCTCTTAATCTGAATATCACTCAGTTTCAGTTCACAGAATGCTTCGATGAAAGCACTTGCCAGACGGGCATTGGTGATCAACGGAATGTTATGGTCGATAGCACCACGACGGATACGGTAACCATTCGTCAACTCACGTTTGCTGTGGTTCTTCGGAATGTTGACGATCAAGTCGAACTTATGGTCAGCGATCATCTTCATCACGTTGTTCTCAGCACCCGGTTTTTCATCCGGCCAGTAAACCGGAGTCGTTTCTACACCGTGAGCGTTCAGGAATGCAGCCGTTCCGGCAGTAGCATAAATCTGATATCCCTTGGCAAACAACATACGGCTCGCATCCAGCAAATCTACTTTAGACTTCATAGCACCGGAAGAGAACATCACCGCCTTTTCCGGAATCTTGAATCCTGTAGCGATCATTGCGTTCAGCAATGCTTCAGAGAAATCGTCGCCGATACAACCTACTTCACCGGTAGAAGACATATCCACGCCCAAAACAGGGTCAGCCTTGTGAAGACGGGAGAAAGAGAACTGAGAAGCTTTCACGCCGATCCAGTCGATGTCGAACGCAGTCTTGTCCGGCTGGCTGTACGGAGCATCCAGCATGATGCGGGTAGCTGTTTCGATAAAGTTGCGTTTCAGCACCTTAGATACGAACGGGAAGCTACGGGAAGCACGCAGGTTACATTCAATTACCTTCACCTCGTTGTTGCGGGCAAGGAACTGGATGTTGAACGGACCGGAGATATTCAGTTCTTTAGCAATCTGACGGCTGATCTTCTTGATGCGGCGGGCAGTTGCAAAGTAAATCTTCTGTGCTGGGAATACCAGTGTAGCGTCACCGGAGTGTACACCGGCAAATTCTACGTGCTCGGAAATAGCGTATTCAACCACTTCACCGTTCTGAGCTACCGCGTCGAACTCAATTTCCTTTGTATTTTCGAGGAACTGAGAAACAACTACCGGATATTCTTTAGATACTTCGGCAGCCATCTTCAGGAAGTTTTCCAGCTCTTCGTCATCGTAGCAAACATTCATAGCCGCACCCGAAAGTACGTAAGAAGGACGAACCAACACCGGATAACCTACTTTTTCTACAAACCCCTTCACTTCTTCAAGGCTGGTCAGTTCCATCCAAGCCGGCTGGTCGATGCCAAGCTGGTCGAGCATTGCCGAGAACTTGTTACGGTTTTCGGCACGGTCGATGGAAACCGGAGAAGTACCCAGTACAGGAACTGACTGGCGATACAACTTCATAGCCAGATTGTTCGGAATCTGTCCGCCTACGGATACGATCACACCGCGCGGTTGTTCAAGGTCGATCACGTCGAGTACACGTTCGAAAGAGAGTTCGTCGAAGTACAGACGGTCGCACATATCGTAGTCAGTAGAAACCGTTTCGGGGTTGTAGTTGATCATGATAGACTTGTAACCCAGTTTGCGGGCAGTCTGAACTGCGTTCACCGAGCACCAGTCAAATTCAACCGAGCTACCGATACGGTAAGCGCCCGAACCCAGTACGACTACTGATTTCTCATTCTTATAATAGTTTACATCGTAACCTTCTACCGCATAAGTCATATACAGGTAGTTAGTCAGTTCCGGATGTTCGGAAGCAACAGTATTGATACGTTTTACTGCCGGAAGGATGCCCAGGGCTTTACGGTGAGCGCGTACTGCCAGATTTTCCTTTTCCATGTTGCCGGTCGGGTTCAGTACGAAGCGGGCAATCTGGAAGTCAGAGAAACCAAGGATTTTAGCTTCGCGCATCACGTCAGCCGGAATATCTTCCACCTTATTATATGTAGACAGTTTTGCCTTGTAGTCAACAATGTTCTTCAGCTTGCCGAGGAACCAAGGATCGATCTTAGTCAGTTCGTGAATGCGGTCGATGGAATATCCTTCTTCCATAGCTTGTGCGATGGAGAAGATACGCAAGTCTGTCGGACGTGAAAGTTCTTTGTCAAGGTCGTCGAAGTGTACATCATCATTACCGACAAAACCGTGCATGCCTTGTCCGATCATACGAAGACCTTTCTGGATGATTTCTTCGAAAGAGCGGCCGATAGACATGATTTCACCTACCGACTTCATGCTTGAACCGATTTCGCGGGATACACCGGCGAATTTCGTCAAGTCCCAACGAGGGATTTTACAGATATAGTAGTCCAGTTGCGGAGCAAGATATGCAGAGTTCGGAGTGCCCATTTCACCGATCTGGTCGAGTGAGTAACCCAATGCGATCTTGGCGGCAACGAATGCCAGCGGATAACCGGTAGCCTTGGATGCCAGCGCGGAAGAACGACTCAGACGAGCATTTACTTCGATCACACGGTAGTCGTCCGTATCTGAGTTGAACGCATACTGGATGTTACATTCACCTACGATGCCGAGGTGACGGATACATTTCGTAGACAGTTCCTGCAACAGTTTCAGTTCTTTGTCGTCCAATGAGCAAGTCGGAGCTACTACAATAGATTCACCGGTGTGGATACCCAGCGGGTCGAAGTTTTCCATGCTGGCTACAGTGAAGCAGTGGTCGTTCGCGTCGCGGATCACTTCGAACTCGATTTCTTTCCAGCCTTTCAGAGATTCTTCTACCAGGATCTGCTTGGAGAAGGCGAAAGAGCTTTCGGCCAGTTTCAGGAATTCTTCTTCGTTAGCGCAGATACCGCTACCCAGACCTCCCAACGCGTAAGCCGAACGTACCATCACCGGATAACCGATCTTGCGGGCAGCAGCGATGGCATCCTCCATGCTTTCTACCGCCTGACTTACCGGAGTCTTCATATTGATTTCATCCAGTTTCTTCACGAACAGGTCACGGTCTTCCGTGTACATGATAGCTTCTACCGATGTACCGAGTACTTTCACTCCATATTTATCAAGAATACCTTGTGTGTACAGTTCGGCGCCGCAGTTCAATGCAGTCTGTCCGCCAAATGCCAGCAGGATGCCGTCGGGACGTTCTTTCTTGATAATCTCTTCTACGAAATAAGTAGTTACGGGAAGGAAATACACTTTATCGGCAATTCCTTCAGAAGTCTGAATGGTTGCGATGTTCGGGTTTACCAATACTGAGCTGATACCTTCTTCTTTCAAAGCTTTCAGTGCTTGTGAGCCTGAGTAGTCAAATTCTCCGGCTTGTCCGATTTTGAGTGCTCCAGAACCCAAAACGAGAACTTTCTTGATTTCCTTTTCCATTTCTTTTGTTGTTATAGTAAGTTGTTATTTCTAAGTTTTGCCAATAAAAAAAATGCGTTACCCTCGTAAAAGGATTAACGCATTACCAAAGAACTAAAATATCGTTTTTGGAGAAAAAAGAAGAAGGTTGTTGATTCCGGGTGGAAAACATCCGAATGTAGATAATACTTACTTCTTATTTCTTGTTGATTCATTGTCGATTTCAAAATTTGTGCAAAGTAACGACATATTTCTAAAACTACAAAGAATTTGAAGAAGAATATTCTCTTTTATTTGCTTTGTTGCTGTGAAAGCGGACACAGTCCCCCTGCCATCTGATACCAAAAGCCAGCAATAGTAAGCATTAGTAACGAAGTAGCTCCATTTTGACGCATCTTTCATTTTTTATCCTTATCTTTGTCGCTAAATCTATTATAATAAGGTAACAACAATGGGAAAAGAAAAAATCATACTCACCGGTGACCGCCCTACCGGGAGACTTCATATCGGACACTATGTAGGTTCATTGAAGCGTAGAGTTGACCTGCAGGATGCAGGTGATTATAGTAAGATGTTTATCTTTATTGCCGATTCACAAGCGTTGACGGACAATATAGATAATCCGGAGAAGGTACGTCAAAATGTAATTGAGGTTGCTCTTGACTATCTGGCATGTGGAATAGACCCGTCCAAGGCTACCATCTTCATCCAGTCACAGATTCCGGAACTTTGCGAACTCAGTTTCTACTATATGGACCTCGTAAGCGTATCCCGTTTACAACGTAACCCGACTGTGAAATCAGAAATACAGATGCGTAACTTTGAGGCAAGCATCCCTGTAGGATTCTTCACTTATCCTATCAGTCAGGCTGCGGACATTACTGCCTTCCGGGCAACCACCGTCCCCGTCGGTGAAGACCAGGAACCGATGCTCGAACAGGCTCGTGAAATCGTCCGCCGTTTCAACTATATCTATGGCGAAACGCTGGTAGAACCGGAAATCCTGTTGCCGGACAACGCTGCCTGCCTGCGTCTGCCGGGAACGGACGGCAAGGCCAAGATGAGTAAATCACTCGGCAACTGTATCTACCTGTCGGAAGAACCGGAAGAAATTCAGAAGAAAATCATGAGTATGTATACCGATCCGGGACACCTCCGTGTTCAGGACCCGGGCAAGATTGAAGGTAATACCGTATTTACATACCTGGATGCTTTCTGCCGTCCGGAACACTTCGAACGCTATCTGCCGGATTATCCGAATCTGGATGAACTGAAAGCGCACTATCAGCGCGGCGGACTGGGTGATGTAAAGGTAAAACGCTTCCTGAACGCTATCATGCAGGAAACACTGGAACCGATCCGCAACCGCCGTAAAGAGTTTAGCAAGGATATTCCTGCCGTTTACGAGATGTTACAAAAAGGATGCGAAGTAGCCAGAGCTGCCGCTGCCGAAACATTGGCGGATGTGAAGAAGGCTATGAAAATCAACTATTTCGATGATAAAGAACTGATTGAAGAGCAGGTAAAACGCTTCGCAGCTTCACAGGAATAAAGATAATAAAGACGAATAAATAAAGTAAAGGCTGCCGTTCACTTTCGAACAGGCAGCCTTTACTTTATTATATAGTATGCTCAATCAGTTTCATCTTCATCATTTTTAAAGAGTACGTCTTTCAGTTTCTGATAAAGGAATGAGAGGATCAGCAGGATCAATCCTAAAATGATAAATACAATGATCTTACCAATTGTCGGCATTGCCCATAAGTCTTTCAGAATCAGCTTCAACAGGACGATTCCAAAAGTTGAAAGACTGATGATTCGCAGTACTTTCTGATGCAGACGCATACCCAGTGCCATTTGAATAAATCCTGCGATACTCAGTGAAACGGAGAAGCCGGCATCGAAATCTTCTACTCCTGCTTGCAGGAGGAAAGAACGTGCCATCGTCAGCCAAAGGAAGAGTGCCAGGACATTCAGATAAACGGTGAAAGGAGTTTTCAATCCTATTAATGTATAGTATTGACGGGCAACGTAGTACAGATTAGCTATAACAAACGCTGCCGCAAACCATCGGAGCAAAGCAGGAGTCAGGCTCGTGTATACCCACTGGTCTCCCCATATATTGATCACATAGATCAGCACGTTCATTCCCATAGCTGTCAGATAAGGGATTGTGTATTGTTTTATCGGGAAGCGCTTTTTGAAAGTATAGCTAAGGATAAAGATGGCAGCAGAAGTAAACGCCAGCATCATTCCGCTTCTTGTAGCTCCTGCCAAGTGCAAGGCAAACTCTGCCATAAATGTATAATAGAGGATGGCGGCAGCAGCAAGAAGCATGATCGAATTCCAGGGAGTGTATCTCAGATAACGGGCTTCGGTAAAGAGAGAACGGTAACGCCCCATCAGTAAAGCGAATGCTCCGGTGGCCAGACCGACAAACAGGGAAGTAGCAAAAGAACTGTTCAGGAAAATGGTTTCGGAGGAGGAAGAGGTCATCAGTACATTATATATATCCATCAGATATGAAACAAGGGTCAGTCCCATCAATACCTGTGTTGCACGTTCGTATACTCCAATCTTCGATTTTACGTAAAGCCATAACAGCAGCACCATTTCCGCTGCCCAGAACAGCGTGATATAATTTCCATCCAGCTGAATAGGTATAGTGATGGAGACAAATGTCAGTACCAGTCCCAACATCGCATAAATGAGGAACTTATAATCTTTCTTGCTCATCCGTAGCCAGATGACTAAAACTAAATTGATGATAGCGATCAATAAACTCAGTAATCCTTCCGATTTAAACGGCAGTCCCATATTACGCAGGAACAGGATTCCTAATAACAGATAAATGAAATTGTTGGTTATGATGACCAGCAGCAATCCCCTGTTCTTTTTCACGGCTTCTATCCGGAGTATCGATAATATCGGCAGGAGGAAGATGAAATAAAACAGCGTCGCAAAGATGAAGAGATGGACGGAAATATGTGTCGATCCTGTAGTAAAGCCTGTCAACAGGAAGATTCCCATTACCACATAAGTAAAGACAAATGCGATCACCGGAAGTTCTCCCCATTTCTTATAGATGGACAGTCCGAACATTCCAAGATTCAAGATACTCATATAAGTGAACAGTACCAGGTAGTTACCATTCCCGGTGCTAACAAGGAAAGGTGCCAGAAATCCCCCGACAAGTGAGATGATAGCCAGTTCGCGCCTGTCATACAGAATGGACAGGATAGACATGAACAGCGTTATAGCTATCAGAATAATAAAGGCGACCGTCTGAGGGAAAAGGTGATAAAAATGAAAGGCAATGGCGACCGTGAGATAGAAAACGGCAAAGGCGCCACCCGCAAGCAAGGAGCTGAATGTGCGGTACTTCTTTTGCAGGCGTTCGGCAACCACCAGCAATGCGGAGCCGGTCAGGAAACCAAGTACGGTACGCAATGTTTCGTTAATCCAGTCTTTATCAATGGCATATTTTACAAAGAAGCCGACTCCGATGACGAATACAAGAATACCAATCTTACCGAAAAGATTTTCACCGATAAACTTTTCATAGTTAACCTGCTTCCGTTTAGAAGCAGACGGTATTTCGAGAGGAGCTTCCGGAGAAGATTCCTGCAAAGTAGCCTCAGCAGATTCTTTTTCAAGGGAAGTATTTAATTCCTGCGGCGTAGTTTCCGCCAGAATGGGCTGTATGCCTTCTACAGTTTTTTCTTCGACAGCTTTCTCTTCCTTCAAGGCTGTCACTGTCGAATCGGGCAATTCTTCTGTTACATAAGGCAGTATATCCGTATTTTCCAAAATCTCTGCCGGCACATCCTCTTTCGACCTTATGGGGCCGGAAGCCATTTTCTCCTGAGCTTTGAGCAGGTCGTCCATTCGTTTCTTTATCTCGCCAAGCTCTTTGTCTACCTTGCCGAACCGGCTTTCAAACTTTTGCAGCAGAACAAAAAACAACACTGCAGCAAGCAATGCACATGTGCCATAAAGTTCACCCATAATGTTCTATATTTGAGTTATGTATCACAAATATAGAACATTTTAATTACAAATGGGCAAAACCGGCAAGATATAGCATATTATTGAACATCTTCCGAAGCAGATCTTGCTTTCCGGAATTCATCTACCCAATAGGCAGTTCTTATCAAATAGTAATCATCAGCCAATGGTTTATAATCCAAATATTCAAAAGCATCGCACTTCTTTGAGACAGCCGGCTCTATCTGAGTTCCTTCATGCCATTCATTGAAAGACGTAATCGAAATATAAGAAGCACCGCTTTCTATGGCAGCTTTATACATATCGTCGTAATATTTTCCATTCTCACGGTCGCGGGTGGTACTTCCGTTCCAAGGACGAATCCGGGTATCAATATATCCCGGACCGACACTCGGAATAAACAATTTATGATGTGCCTTTGCCCATTGCTGCATGGATTTCCAGTTGGCCGGAGTAGAAGCATTTGTGAAACCTGTTGCAGCAAAGTAAGTGTAAAAGCCATCCATACACGCTGTCTCAATGTCGGGCAACTCGCTTTCCTTCAATGTCAGACCAATAAAAAGACCGTCGTACTTGGTATTACGCACACTTATCTCTCCCCCGGCAGCAAACAACTTCGCCCACTCGGCAGGTTTGATCAGATAAGAATCATAGATAAAGAAAAGAGGTTTGCCCTGCGTACGGTAAAAAGCCGGATGATCACCATAAGTATCCACTATATATTGAATATTCTCCCTTACCGTTTGCGGGCTGCGTCCATTAAAAGGCTCTATATGAAAGCACACCTTTGCCCCTACTTTTGCAGCCTCATCCAGCAGGAGAGACACACTTTGGTTGCCATAATCGCTTTCTCCCCACCAAGTGACAGACAGTACGCCGACATTCGCTTTTATATGCATCCGGATATGTTTCCGAATGATTTCAGGATCATTGCTGCTGTACGTCCCGAGGTCCGGATAAAAATTACAGGCGATGTCATCATTAAGTCCGGATATGGCACCGACATCTCCCGAATGTCCCGGAGCAGGGGCTATCGGATGCATCCAGTGCTTCATTTCTCCATCCACTGACGGATTTCCATACCAATTATAATAAAAACTGATCGTATGGTCATCCAACGTAATGTTTGCCGCATCCAAATCGTGTTCACCGTTCATTCTCTTTTTGTTGCCGTTACAGCCGGCACACAGAAATAATGCCAATAAAACAAAAACAAGTTCTTTCCTCATGTTCGTTTGTTTAAGAAAGTAGTCCCAAAGCCAGTTATCCGACGGCCTTGGGAACTACCCGGTTCGTAAAACAATTATCTATTCTCTACCCATTGAAAATCTCCGATCAGCCTGGCTGAGAATTTGCCCGTCAGATCTTTGATGTTATTGTTATCCGAAACAGTCTTATTCAATGTCCATCCGCACACCAGATCCGATTCGCTTCCTGTCACGGATTCCGGAGTATCCATCAGATGTTGTATTTCGGCCTGTGTCTTCGCCGATTTCCAGATATGCAGATGACGCATACATCCATTGGTACTCTTTTCTCCGATACGGTTGGCTGTTGCGCTAAGTCCGGTAAAGGCAACCATAGCCACTTCCTTATCATTCGAAGTATATGGCAAACGGTCATCCCGGCCTCTTTCCGACAACATCAACTGACCGTTGACGTAAATCTTAGTCATCACCGGGATTCCGTCTCTGATTTCTCCGTCCACTCCGTTCTCGTTAGTGACAACTGCCACATGAACCCACTGATTTAGTGTGCTGAACGAGAAGCCCGGTTCAAACAAGTCACTATAGCCTATACCATACGTCATACGTAATCTGCCGAAGTGACTGTTTACCGCCCATCCTTTACGCTCGTGATCTTTCGTATCATCATCCGTGAAGGTGGAAAGCAAGAATACAAAGCTATTGAGATATTCGTCCACATCTGTCAGCTTCACCCAGAACTCGACTGTGAATGCCTGTTGTCCCTGCTCGCCGAAAGCTGAATACTCCGGATGAACACCAAAATCAATGTATCCGCCATTCTTTCCGTTGACCAACAGTTCAGCGGAAATCGGTAAAAAGTCTTCGGTACGTCTAGTCGCTCTGAAGTTCTTCTCTATCTGGTTAGCTTCACGGATAATGCGGTCGGCTTCACTGTCAGCCAACTTTTTGTTTCCTTCTTTCAGTTTAGCGATCGTTTCCTCCAGATAAACAATTTCATCATCCAGCATGGCTTTACTGGATACCGGATAGTTATCTTTCAGTTCGCCATATGTAGCTCCATCCCGTAGCGCAGTCAGGTTAGTCACCAATGTACTGAAGCGCTCTATGAAGATTTCGGTCTTGTCCGTTTCCGTCGGCCAGCCGCTATTGTCATCATCATCAGAACAAGAAGTAAATGCCAGCATCTGAAGCATCATAAACACTATCACTACCCAATTATATAAATAGTTATTTTTCATATCTATCCTGTATTTTCTGTTTCGTATCATTCTAATTCAATCCACCTATAGTCTCCGACCAGCTTTGCCGTATACTTTCCGGTCAAGTCTTTAATTTCCTGGTCGTCAAGCGCCATCTTCGCGAAAGTCCATCCGCAAACCAAATCGTCCTCTTCGCCCGTCACATTCTCCGGATGCTCCATCAACCGGCGGATTTCATCCTGAGTCTTGGCGGTACGCCAGATATGCAGATGTTTCATACTTCCGTTAGCACCTTTATCACCGATACGGTTGCCTGTAGCACTCATGCCGCCAAATGCCACCATCGGGACATTGCTGTCGTTAGAAGCATACGGTTTGGAAGCATCCTGATGAGAGGTGGTCGAAAGTTTCAGTTCACCGTTCATATACATTTTGGTCATGACAGGTCTGCCTCCATTCATCTCGCCGTCTACTCCGGTTTCATCCGTCACCACAGCCAAGTGTACCCACTCATTAACGGTGGCAAATCCGAAGGCAGGTTCCATCAGGTCATTAAAGCCCATTCCGTATGTCATACGCATGTTGTTGCCACCATAGTTGTAGCTATTCACGCACCAGCCTTTGCGTTCGTGATTGTTCGTATCATCATCCGTAAAGGTAGAGATCAGATAGAAGAAGCCTTCTACATCCTTCAGCTTTACCCAAAACTCAACAGTAAATGCCTGCTTGCCAACTTCACCGAATGTGGAATACTCCGGATGAGCGCCAAAGTCAATATATCCGCCATTCTTTCCGCTTACTTCCAGCTCTGCCGGAACCAGTAAGTCTTCCGTCCGGACAGTCGCCTTAAACTCGGCTATCTTTTCGTCCGATTCTTTCAGCAGTCTGGCTGTCTCTTCGGGAATCCGAGCTTCCGCCACTCCCGCTTCTTTTATCGTCTGAAGGAAATCTTTCAGCTTGGCTATCGCATCTTCCAGAATCGCCCGGCTTGTTTCAGGATACATTCCTTCCCGAAGCCCGAACTGGGATTCAGCCTGCAGGTCGGTCAACACTTTTATCTTCTTGCCTATCTGTTCACGATACTCATATACCTTCACTCCTTCTCCGTCATCATCCGAACATGAGTAGCAGATACCCATAGCGAAAGCCGAAAGAAAGACTATAACCAGTAACCGGATACTATATCTATTTTTCATATCTCATTTGTTTTAGATTCGTTTATAATTCCTTTAATAAACACCGCCTTCTTCTATGTACTTCCTGATAGAAGCGGCCAAATCCATCGGGAGCATAAATTCATACGTATCCGGACAATCCTGTTCAACCCGTTCAAGTTCCTTGATCAGTCTCTCGTACACTACCACTTTATTTCCTTCAAATCCGTAATAGTTGGTCAACAGATAGACATGCCGGAATAAAGGACGCCGCGGGCTGGGAGATACAGACATCAGATCACGGTATACGTCTCCATTATTGCGGCACATAGTCCCCTGATCAATACGCACCACGCCATCTACCAATTTGTAAGATGAGCCTGTGGTATGTGTCCGGTTAGATCCGTCCATAATCGCATCGACAGCCTTGCTCTTCATGTATTGTTCGAAATACATCTGCTCGTCTGTATTCCAGAGATGCGCCGTGTGGAAACCGGCAGTGGATAACCACTTCTTGTTCATTTCCAGCCATTCCGCATATTTACCGCTCTGCGCATAATAATCACCATAGATAAACTGGAAACCGGAAGGCCCTGCCGTCAATTCATCGTTCGGAGTCATATTCTTATAGTAAAATTCAAGTAGCTTCGGATTCAATTCCTGTAAGCCTGCCGCCAAAGTCACTCCTACGGGAACTTCGCCTCTGCGCTTTCCTTCCTTGAATATCTGATAAAGAGAATTTGCATCGAACTGAATATTGTCTCCGTCACTCAGACTGATAGCGACATATATCTTACCCGGCTTCACTTCTCCGGCTATCCCTTTACGCTGCTGGAAGGCTTTGCTCGGGAAACTGCACCAATAACTGCCATTCGCATAATAGTCACTCACTACAAATCCTGCATTATGGATGTTGGTAATCTTGTTCAGTTCGTCGCCATTGGCATTCATTCCATAACCAAATACCGAAGAACCCACCGGATAAGATCCGCTATTGAAGATATTATCCATGATCTGTTTGTCATCTCCATTAGAGTCGTCCAACCAGAAGACAAAGCCTTTAGATGCAGCTACGTAATCGTACATTCTCCACGGATTATCTTTATAATCACTCCGCAATCCACCGGAGAAAGTTAGTTTCGGATGGCATTTGTCGGCATAGTGCGCTATCGCCCAGCCATAAGCTTCTGCCTTTGACGACCATTGGTTACGTATATCCCTAACTTCCAGATTTCCTATTCCCAGCTCGTCCTCTATAAACTTTCTCATGGATTCCGTAACCGGAATGCCTTTCTCCTGTGACGAAATCATCTGTGCCATACTCCATGACCAAGGCTGATTCTCATCCCAGACTACCAGGCAGTTGAAGCGGTCTTTATACATATTATATAATGCCGCAAAGCCTCTGTTGCGGGAAGTATTCGCCAAAGGCTGCATTTCATACTGCACTTCGGCATCATCCAGCTGCGTCAAATCCTGCTGTAACCAGATCAGATAAGTCAGTGCCTGTTCCTGGTTAATCACTCCCTGCATGACAGCAGTGGTCAGCTTCGATATATTTTCGTCATCACGAATATCGAATACATTCACTTTCGCCACCGGCTGATTCTTAAAGAACATACCACTTTGAGGAGTCGCATCACTATGATAATCCATCAAAGGATGCAGCTTTTGCGCCCAGTTCTTCACCAGACGGGCAGTCACTCCGGCAGACACCTCTCCGGTCGTTCTGACAACTTTCATTTCATATCGGTAAGACAACAGGCTATTGTCCGTAATCGCAAATTCCGCGCTCTGCACTCCTTTGGCAACCGTCTGTTGCTCATTAGTCTGCAAATCCTTTACCTGCACCTCCTTGATATCCGTAATATAAGGATCAATCCAGGTGACCACTGCTTTTCCATTGATCTCCTCCACACGGGGAGTACGGACTTCATTTCCTCTTTCGGCCGTTGTTCCAAATTCATCGTCATCCTCGCTGCAACCGAACATTGAAAAGGAAAAGATAAATAAAAACGACCATAGACTGGTGAGTACAATCATCTTTTTCATTGTGTTATATTTTAGATTTTAATATTATTATTCTGACTTTATTCCGGCAAACTCTCTGAAGAGGGCGGCACGGCATCCGAAGCTATCCCCCACTTCTTATTGGGCTTATCTCCCATCTGCAAAACCAGACGTCCGCCGTTTTGAATATCCGCATGGCTGAACCACGGCTTATTCCACGGCGTTCCATTCAAGGTAGCCGACTGGATGTACTTATGGTCCGGCGCATAATTCTCCGCTATGATCTCAAAATAATGTCCGTCACCTACCTCCATCTTTGCGGATTGGAATACCGGACTGCCGATATTATAAGTTGGAGAACCGGGAGTTACCGGATAAAAGCCCATCATGGAGAATACCACAAATGCAGTCATTCCCCCTCCGTCTTCATCACCGGGAACGCCCATCAAGTCATTACGGAACCACTGGTTCAGCAAAACGCGAATCCTTTTTTGTGTCATCCACGGCTGACCGGCATAGTTATACAAATAAGGAATATGCAGACAAGGTTCATTTGCCATAGAGAACTGGCCGACATTACCGGTATGGTCCGGCAACTGATGATAGAAATCAAACTTGCTCCGCCCCAACGGTTCATTGAATGTCTGATTCAATCTCTCGATAAATGAAGCCTGTCCACCCATCAAGGCAATCAAATCCGCCGGATTGTGCTGCACATCCCAACGATAGATCCAACCGTTGTTTTCACCATAATAGCCACGTGCCCCCTGTCCTCCCGAATATCGATAGTCAAACGGTTCGATAAACTTTCCGTCCTTGTTCTTGGGATGAAAGAAACCCGTTTCCGCATTATAAACATTCCGGTACGTATAAGACATCCTCATAAACTTCTTATAGTCATCGGTCTTGTTTAATGTTCTGGCTATCTGTGCCAGACACCAATTATCGTAACAGTTACCCAACATAACCGCAACCGCTTGTCGTCTCTCGAACGAATGAACAGCCTTGCAAGTTTCTTCTTCGCCAGGGTTCAGTGCAGGGAAAAATCCTTTTTCCTGATAGAACTTATCGAGCTCCGTCAACGGACATCTCAGCCAGGGCAACAACGTTTTCTCTGTAATCGCTCCTTTGCAGGCTTCATAAGCAGCCTCCAGATCAAAGTCTTTCAATCCTTTGCAATAAGCATCCCAGATAACTGCCACTGCATGATTGCCATTCATCCGGTGACTGTCTCCGGTCACCTCGGGGAAGGTAGGCATCCATCTTCTGTCCGACTGTTCTGCCATCCGTATATATGAACGAATCATATCGAGTTCCTTCTGCGGTTCTATCAAGATACGCAACGGATGTGTAGCCCGGTAAGTATCCCATATCCAGTCATCTGTATAAAAAGGTACTCCGCCATCTTCATGAATCTTGCCATCGAAAGCACTGTAATATTTCCCGTCCTCCGAAAGATTGATCATGCGTTCGTAGGTACGATAAAGGGAAGTGTAGAAGATTTCTTTTTCGTCTTCCGAACCGCCTTCTATCACAATCTTGCCCAATGTCTTGTTCCATATCCTGCGTCCGGCATCCGCCACCGCCTTTACATCATAGGTGGTGATGTCACGTTGCAGATTCTTCTTTGCCTGCTCGGCACTGATAAAGGAAATTCCGTAACGTAGATTCAGGTTCTTCTCGCTTCCATAATACAAAGCGATGGCACTGCCTTCCTTACTTTCCATATCAACTTTTCCATCTGCCAGTACCCCTTTGCGTAAAGGTAGTTGACTGGTTTCGAGATACAGATAGATTTTGGTAGGAGTGTTGTCAATAACCTGATAGCCACTGACTCCTTTTTCTTCAGCGACCAGCTTTCCGTTCTTCGTATTCACCACCAGAGCATTATCACCTTCCGTCCCAAAACTGATATGATAAATACCAGCCTGATGTGAAGGGGCATACTCAACCTGTATATCAGCCTCATCCAGGTATACGGAATAACTATAGGGGGTAATATTCTCCAAATCATAGGAGTAAGATACAATCGGTCGGGATACCTCTCCCTGCACCGGACTCAGGTTAAAAGCCGAGCTGCCTCTATGACTGGTCACCACGACCGGAAGGCCGTTTACCCTGTCCGATGTATAGTCTCCCCTTTCCGGATAGACCCTGAGCATCGAGTTCGGCAGATGTACGGTTGGGTAAGTAGGCACCAGCAGATGGCTGATATTGCCGATATATGGATTTACATAATCGACAAAGTCTTTCGTGGGCGTCTGATCCGTATGGGTACACGAAAAAAACGCCATCGCCATCAAACAGGAGCCGACTGTTCTTTTTATATTCAATCTGTTCATCATCATTCTATATGAATATGTCTGTTCATTAATCAGGTTAGTTCATCGTTATCTTTCCGGCAGCAGCATCCGGATGCTGCTTCAGATAGATACGATAGAGTTCAAAAAATGTCGGTGCATCCAGCAATTCAATATTCGTATGCCGCTGTTTCAACTCATCACAAATCCCTTTATACCAGGAAGGTGACTTCAATATGGCTCTGAACCAATGGAAAGGAACCGGACGTTTCTCCACTCTTTCCACAATCACATCCGTTGCCCTGCGGTAATCATGATCTACAATATCATAATCTGCCCGGATCACCGGCATATCATTGTGCAGCAATGTCAAAGGCATCTTCTGCGGAACTATTCCATTCGGACTGAACGATGCGTAACAGTCCAATCCGTCTGAATCCAGTCCGGGGGCTTCGCCGTCAATCACAAATCCTGTAATGGTCAATCCCCACTTCTGATAATATTTGCTGCAATGCTTTGCCCATGCACTCAATCCGCTTTTCAATCCGGACACCGAGCGAGGCTCTTGCAACATACCCGGCATTAAATATCCGGCACCATTGTCAGCAGCGGCAAAATAATCATTCGGAGTAGCCGTCACCCGATAATTATGCATCACCATCGGAACGCGTTCTGCAAGTACAGGACTGACAGACCACATCAAAGGCACTTCTCCCCGGCTAGGTTCGTCCCACAGGAAAGGGGTAGTCTGAGCAATCCAGGAGGAGGAATCATAATCGCCTACATAGAAGAGGATAAAGTTCCGTCCCTGAAAGTTGATTGTTCCGTCACGGTTCAGATAGCCTCTGTCCATCAGTTCCTGATGTGTCACCCACTTTTGGGGATACTTTTCCTGAAGAGGAAAATGTTGCCAGAAGGAGGAGTTAGCCAATGCTCCCAGTCCGATGGCATCGGCATCCTTAAAGGCATTATAAGCACTGATAATACGGGAAAATTCCCACTCGGTAGCTACATCTTCATGCTTTCCTCCAGCATGCTGCGTATATTTATAAATCCAGCTCGGGAAACCTCCGATATAGCAGAATTTCTCTCCTTTATTTTGCTTATAGGCTTCTTGCAGAAAAGTTTTCAGTATCTGCAAGTCCAGTCCTTCTTCTTGTGTCGGATCATCCGTTGCCGGCTCGTCTCCCCAAGGAGAAAGGTCAAAGAAAAAAGCTTTCTTGCTGACAAAAAAGTCATGATTGGTCAATTGGTGATGGTTCGTTACCGTCCGGGTAGGATCGGTACGCCAGAACTGGTCGATGTAATAAGCGGCGTACTCCGTATTGCATAACCCTTTCTTCAGGTATTTCTCTATAAACCATACATAGGGATCGATTTTCAGAGATCCTGTCGAAGGTTGACCGGTTCCGGCAATCCTTCCTTTGCCCGTGAAAAGAGAAGAACCATCTTTGTTCACCAGCCAGCATTTCACAGCCAGCTTCGGTCCTTGCAGTACCAAACGGGTATAGAGACTATTGGGAGATATGTCATAGCGCACAGCTATCAGATTCTCGATTCCTGCCACAGATGAAGCAATATTACTGGTAGATGCTACTTTTGAGTCATAAACAACCACTCCGCGTATTTCTTTTCTGAAAACGGTCACGACATCCGACAGTTCCGTGTAAGCTATCGTATCACGTCCCGCCAGCCACTGTCCTGCCTGACGGTATTTATTCCACCAATAATCATCGACATTCTCTCCCTGCCCGTTCTTGACATAGCGAATGTACAATCGCGGACTATTCCGATTCACAATGCCTTGCAAGGTAGCTGTCGTATGCATAATGTCCCATAGTTGCTCCGCCTTCTCCTGTTCTTTCAGATCAAGTTCATTGAGCGTTCTCAAATCCAGTATCCGGACCGGATCACGAGATTCTGCCAACAATATCTCTGAACAAAAGACAGAGACCGCAAGGAATACCAACTGTAAATACTTTCTCATGGCTTTTCCGTTTTTATGCTAAATATCCAACTGTACAGATGCCGAATAATTGTACTTTGTCTCACTTCCGTGAGACTGTGCGCCGATCCGGAAATAATAACTCTTGCCCGGAACCAGCGTAGAAGTGTAGTCGTCCAGATTGATAGACAATTCGAAAGCCTCACCATCAGTAATGGAACGGTTTAGTTCTTCTGTCCGGTTGACAATATTCAGTTTGTTGGATACATCGATGTGAGAGTGTGCAAACAACGAAATACGATAGACCTCGTTACTGGTCACCTGCTCCAGTTTGAATTTCGCCACTACCTTTCTTCCGATCACAGATATTTCCGGTTCAATGATCCGCAGATAAGGATTCACGTCGAAGACCTGATAATTCTTTCCCGGCTTTATTTTCATATCCAGAGTATCCAAAGGTACGTAGTTCCCACGATTCAGGATGATTTTATAGTCACCGGAGAAGATCATACCGTTATAAAACGTTCCGTCTTTTTTAACGACCATATTCTGAACAGGAGGATTATCTCCCCACCCCTGTTCGATGAAATAAACGCGAGAACCGTCCGATATCTCCTGTTGAATGAGCTCTCCGGTCTTACGATCTCTCAGTTCGCCGGCAAAGATTGCATCCGGCCCTTCGAGATTATCTTTTTCGCAAGAGTAAAACATACTGCCTGCTACTACAACGCATAATAAAAATAGAAGCTTTTTCATATCTAATCTATATTTTAGAATATACTAATTAAGGATTCTGTACCAGACCATTAGCCCCCGTACCCGGAATACTCTTATAATACCAGCTATAATCAAAGGTCTTTGATTCAATGCCCAACGGATTGACACGTACAAATACATAATGCGCAGGATTTGTCCGCAGGTCAAGGAAAGGTACAAGTCCCTTTCTCACCCGGTTTTCAAATTCCTTATGGAAAGTTCTCCAGCGCGACAAATCCCATCTGCGCTTGTTTTCAAATGCCAGCTCGACAAAACGTTCTTTGCGAACATTCGCCTGAGTCAATGCAATGTCATCTTTGTGAGCCGCTCTTTTGCGGACCGCATTCAAAGCGTCTTGTGCAACCTGTTTTTCAGCAGAAGTAGAGGTGGTCTTCTCGATAACAGCTTCTGCATAGTTGAGAAGAATTTCCCCATAACGGAAATCGATCCAAGGCTGTGTACCTTTACTCCATGCCTGCTCAACCGGACTTTCTATCTGCAAGAACTTCTTAAACAGGAATCCGCTGCGGGTATAATGTCCCAAAGTCGGATCGAATCCTGAATATTCCGTGCTTTTCTCCGCTCCGTAAGTATAATAGATCAGACCATCCTGTCCCTTCTCCGAAGCCTGAGTCCTATAATGATAACCGGAACCGTCAGCTTTTACCAGACCACCCTGGATAATGATCTTCGTACTTCCGAAGTTCTGTCCCGGGAATAACACCATGGCACTCAAACGGGCATCACGACCGGCAAATGCCTGGTAAGGTTTATCTATCGGGAAAGACAGGTATCGGGTGGATAAGTTAAATCCATTATAATCACTTTCATTTCCATCCACACGAGTGCTGATCGGCTTGGGTGTTCCGGTTCCGTCATCCGTATAATCTTCGAAAGAGTCGACAAAATCCAGTGTCGGATTCATACGACCGGGATAGAGATTCGGGTCGAGGATCATCTGACGGGGGCTGAACCAGACATCATAGTTATGTGCCAGAATGGTATTTGCAGCATAGGCCTTCATGAAGATAGGCTCTTTCAATCCGTCCAGACATTGGAAAGGTTGTTCAAATAACTTTTGATAGTTGGTTGTCGCTTCTTCCGGAGTAGCGGGGGAAGGTTTGTAAAGACCGAACTTACCACTATTCATGATTTCCTGTGAAGCTGATATACATTCATCATAATAATGATCAGCCGATATAACTTCTATACCTACCAGCTTCTGGTCAACAGCCGGACCAGAGAAAGAGACATAAGGCTGATGAGTAAACTTGGCAACGGAAGCTGCATACAGAGCTGCTCTTGACTTCAGTGCCAATGCTACCCATTTGTTCGCTCTCAGCACATCATTTTCATTCGCATTTCCAAAAAGCGATACTGCCTGGTCACATTCTTCCAAGACAAAGTCCCAAGTATCTTTCTCCGTATTTCTGGGGACACGCAGTTCTTCGATATTACCGTTATACTCCTGCGGTTCTTTAATGATAGGTACCCCACCGTATCTTTTGGCTAAGGCAAAATAGGTATAAGCTCTCAGGAAATGAGTTTCCGCATTGATCTCATTCTTTTGCTGTTCGGTAATACTGGTCAATGTAGGAATAGTAACCAACAGACTGTTTAAATCACGAATGAGTTTATAACCGTCTTCCCAATAATCGAACCACTCTTCTCCAAAGTCATTGTACTCCGGATGGATAGCCTCATCACAGAAATGAGCAGCCATAAAACCGGCATTATTCACATCCGTACCGACTCCCACATTGAAGCCGCGATTCGGTGAATAGGTAAAATCTTCGATAGGCAAACGACCGTACAGATTGGCCATATGTGCCTGTACTCCTTCCGGAGTAGAGAACAATTCATCCGCCGGAATTTTATTCTTCGGATCGATATCAAGCAAATCGCTACATCCGCCCAGCAGGAACATGGCTCCCAATAATAAACAACTATATATTTTCATAATCATCTTCTTTAAAAGTTCAAGGTCAATCCAAAGTTAAAGCTCTTATTCAGAGGATAATTCAAGCCGGCACTATAGTCTCCTTCAATCTTTTCCGGATCGAATGCCTTTACAAACGGGTCACAGATAGTAAACAGGTTATTTCCGTTCGCATAGATTCTTAAACTACCGATACCCAGTTTATGCATCAGTCGGGGACTGAAGGTGTAGCCGATCTCAATTGTTTTCAGTCTCAGATAAGAAGCGTTCTTACGCCATATCTGCGAATCCCTCGTATAGAACGATCCCATGTCCTGCTCCAGACGGATGGCCGGCCATTCTCCCGGTATCCATTCACTGTTCGCATCATACGGGTCGGACAGATGCCAACGGTCGTAGAAGTATTCGGGGGTATTGCCACCCTTGAAACAGAGCATCTTTGCGTATACCTCGTCAAACTGCACCGTGTACAGGGCAGAACCTTGAAAAAGAGCATAGAAGTCGAAGTTCTTCCAGGACGCTTCCACATTGAAACCATAGTGAATCAATGGGCTGCCGGACCAGAATAAAGGGGTCTTGTCCAGATCATTCACCACTCCGTCACCGTTTACGTCTTTCAGGATGTAGTCACCGGGAAGTTCCTTGGAATTTCCGTTATCCCCATTCTGAATCGGATATGTATTAATCTCGTCAAAGTTCTGGAAACGTCCGTCCGTCTGATACCCCCAGATAAAATCTCCCCAGCGGTTGGATGCCTGGTTTCTCCATCTTTCCATACTGCTCTTGTAAGGACCGCTCTCTATATAACGGCGTTGGGTACGCGCCAAGTTAAAGTTACCGGATACACTGTAGTGGAAATCACCGATTTTGTTGGTATGAGTCAATGTAAATTCAATACCCCTCGTACGGTCGCCGTTCAGGTTTTCCTGTGGCAACTTGGAACCGAACGTATTGGGAAGAGAACCGTAACGGTCGGCCAACAGGCCGCTGCGGTCACGCTGATAAATATCAAACTCTACTGCGATCAGCCGGTTAAAGATTGAAAAGTCAATACCAATATTATACATATTCACTTTAATCCAGGTCAGATTCTTATTGATCATCACAGGAGAAGCTACTCCATTGGTATAATTTCCCTGGCTGAATACATATCCGCCACTGTTCAACGTGTAACCGGAGAAGTATTGGAACGGATCACCGGCATCTTGCCCCGAACGACCGGCAGAGAAACGAAGTTTCAGATTATCGACAAACTTGAAGTTGTCTTTGATAAAGCTCTCTTCCGAAATCCTCCATCCTACGGAAGCGGACGGAAAGAATGCCCATCTGCTGCCCGGAGCATATCGATAAGAACCGTCGTATCTGCAAGCAAGCTCTGCCAGATATTTGCCTTTATAATCATAGGTCAGACGCCCGATATGAGAAAGATAAGCCTGGTGTTCCGAGGAACCGGATACTTTCTGGTCAGATTCGCGTGCATTGTCCAGTTCACCGATTGTGAAAAAGTCAAACTTGCGCTCACCATTCATCCAGTTTGCTTTCTCTTCGCGTCTTTCGAATACATAAGTAGCTCCGATGGTATGGTTGCCGAACGTTCTGTTATAGTTTGTCTGAAACTGCATATCCACCCGTTCCGATTCTCTGCGATTATCCTGGAGTAAAGCCGGATAGTTGGCATCTGCCGCTGTATACTCGCCCGTATATTCGCCATAGGTATATGTCTTAAAACCTTTCCGCGTAGCCTTATATCCGTAGTTATTGTAATCGTAGATAAAAGTACCTTTCACCTTCAGCCCCTTTACATAAGGAATATTATACTCTAATGCAAACTGTGTCTGCAAGTTCTTATTCCGCTCTTTAGCGCTTCCGGTATAATCGGCATCGATCATAGCTGCCGGATTAGGGACATAAGAGAAGTTATTATAATAATCCGGATTGTCATTGGCATAGATAGAAGTAGTAGGCGGATTTACACGCGTACTCTTAAATATATCATAGAAAGGAAACCAGGGACGGTTGGTGGTATCATAACGTCCGCCAAGATTGATACTGGCTGTCAGGTCTTTGGTAATCTTCAGACTGACATTGGAACGGAATGTATATTTATCATAAGTCAATGCGTTATTCTTCAACAAGCTGTTATCGGTGGCATAACCGAAACTACCGTAATAACTTACTTTGTCGGTACCACCTTCCAGGGACAGAGTCGTCTGGAACTGTGTGGCGTGCTTATTGAAAACGGCATCATACAAGTCTACACTCTCATAACCGGGAGCACCTTGCTGCCATTTGGTCAATTCGTCCTTTGTGATATAAGCCGGTCTGCCTGCATTGATTTCCGCCTCATTTCGCATGGTCATATATTGTCCGGCGTTGGCCATCTCCGGCACATTGGTAGGAGAAGTAATGCCGACATTGGCGTTCAACGTAATACGCGGTTTGCCTGTAGCCCCTTTCTTGGTGGTAACAATCACGGCACCATTCGCCGAATTCATACCATAGATAGAGGCAGTAGCATCTTTCAGAAAAGATATGCTTTCAATATCTTCCGGATTCAGCCGTTGAAATTCGCTGGAACCGTCTCTCACCACTCCGTCAATCACAAACAAAGGAGTTCCGAAGCCACGGACATTGATATTGGAACTAAACTTACCCGGCTCTCCATTTTCCTGTCTGATCCGCAGACCGGCAACTTTTCCCTGAATGGCCTGTGCCAAACTAGGTGCCTTGGTCTTTACTATATCATCTACTTTCAGGTTTCCGATAGCTCCTGTCAGACTTTCCTTTTTCTGAATGCCATATCCGACAACAACTACATCGCCCAATGCTACCACATTCTCCTCAAGGACTACCGTTACGAAGTTTTTATTCACCACTTTCACTCTCTTCGGATTATAGCCGACATATCCTATCTCCAGTTCCGCTCCCACAGGAACCTGGATAGTAAACTTACCATCTATATCAGAAATAGTCCCCGTACCCGTTTTCAGTACTTTCACTGAGGCTCCGATAATGGCTTCTCCTTTATTGTCTGTCACCTGCCCGGAAACTTTCAGGTTTTCCTGCGCCATAACAGAATCCAAAGAAAGGATGCTCCCCATTATCAAATAAAGGAACCTTAAAAAAACTCTTTGCAAATGATCTTTGCTCTTTCCTGTTTTCATAATTTATAGATTAACATTAATTAATTCAAACTGTTTTCATCTCAAGAAAACTTTCTCTGACAAGTAAGTCCAAGCAGTAATTAAGAAGTGTCGTTTTTCATATTTCCATCATTTTATAAGGTTATAGTTTGATCCGCTCAAGTCATCAGAAACATAGTGGAGGATATCCCGTCCGTTTCTGAAGCAAATATAGAATTCCAGTCCTTAATGCCATATTAATTTTAGATTAATAGCGATAAAGAATTTCATTCTTTTCGCATAAGTATCTAGTTATCAATAATGTTTTCATGATAAAAAAAAACAATTATTATTTGATGGTATAATGAGTGCCTTACTCCGCAAGGATTTATTTCGGGTACCGATGAGACCTATTTCCGGCACCGATGAGGACAGGCTCCGCCACCGATGAGGAACTATCTCTCCACCGACCAACAGGAAGCACCGGAAAATTATTAATAGAGGATTAATTTAGAGTGAATTTATAATATCATCGTAAGAGAAATCAGGCTTGGCATTCAGCAAACGTTCATATTCAATACAGAACTTATCGAAACTTTGCTTGGACAAACCTTTCTGCCCCATCTGATACAAGACTCTGCATTTAGTGCGGATAGCGTCTTCGTCTATATTATCAACAAGCAGAATTACATCTGATATTTTCAGCAAAAGCCTGGAATCTTCTTTTATATCGGGACGGTTGACCACAGAAAGCAGTATTTCCGTCAACAGAACGTAGTAGGCTGACTTATATTCGTCAATCCATTCGGCACTGACGTTAGGGAGCAATGCGCCGGCACTCGCCAGGGATATGATTTTATTGATTATCTTTTTATCCGTAATGGTATCTTTATCTTTTATCTGATCCAGCAATCTCATCACTTCCTGATAATCGCAGGTCACGTCTTTCCCCAGATTCAGATACCAATAGCCGTTCTTATTGGCAATATTGATATCTCCGATTTTCTCAATGATCAGCCTTAGCTTTCTGATATTCACGTTTCTGTTATTCGATGCACTGGACTTACTCATATCGAACCAGAAAGTTTCATCCAGGCATTGAGAAGTCGTTCCCTTTCCGTTCTTGATGGTATTCAGCAGTAAAAACAAGAATAATTGCTTAAGAGTAGGCGTAAAATCTCCCGTGATGTTATCACCTTGCTTATCAAATATCTGGAATCCGCCCAGTAATAAAACCAAAGATACTTTTTGTTCAGTCGGTTCTTCTTCGACCAATCTGTCTTTTACTTCTTCCGTAGCAACCGGACCGACTGACACATTCACTTTTCTCTTTCTCTTACTATGCAATAACCATATACTTCCTCCTATCAGGCACAGTAGTCCTGCCAAAATACCGGATATCAATATCACCGGCTTCATTCCGCCAGTCTGATGAGGCAAAATACCTTCCTTGGACAAAGGTGGAAATGCCAGTTTATAAAATTCGACTTTAGATATTCCAGGCTCCTTTTCCTGCAACACCACAGCATAAATAGAAGATGTCTCTCTATGCAAAAACATATCACAATAAGAATGAATATCGAGGAAGTTATAAACAATGGAATCACTCATCACTTCCTGAACCGGTTGTCTGGTCTGTATATCAAACCGGCTCAAATAAACAAAAGTATTATATCGGTCATTATTATATGTCAAAGCATATACACTATTCGACGGTGTATCGACAATCATTGAATTACCGAAAGTAAAGTGCTGCCTGTCATTCACAAACTCCCATAACTTAGCGCATTTACCTGTTTTCAAATTCAACCGGTAAAGATCATAAAAGTTTCCTGGAGATTCTTCCTGCTTACCCGACTGATTGCCATAACCACCCATGATCAATAAGTAGTCCTCATTCTCCGCCCCCATCGCACTTAAATAGCGGGGAAACAGACAGGAATCAAGGGAACTGATCGACCACCCCTGCGGATCAGACAGGTTTATTCTGCTCAACTGTGAATTATAGCGGTGATTACCATAGCCACCAAAAACAATCAGTTCATCTCTTTTCTGATTGATAATACGATTATGATGCTGGCGGGTATCAATCATTACCGGAGTTTCTAATGTCCAGCATTTCCGGTCAAACTCATAGACATTCAAATCGTTGAAATCCGGTGTATAAGACAAGAGCCTGTTTCGTTTGGCATCAAAAATAATCTGGCTGGAAGCTCCTATATAAGGATGTCCTTTATAAGCAATCGAATCAATACGATTCGCCTTCACATCGTAAACAAATAACTGACCGCCTCCTGCTATGAAAAAACGTCCCGACACATCGTCATAAGCCACCTGCGGATTAATATGGTGCACATTCAACGAAGCTAATGCCGCCCATTTAGTATGTTTATCTATCTCCCAGACGCCATTACGTACAAAAGCCTGTTTATTTCTGACACTATCGTAAGTCACATCTTTATCATGAGCAGCCAATTCCCATTTATAAAGCAGTTTACCTTGAATATCAGCAAGTTCTATATTACGAATGGTCATAGGAGGTACATCTGTAGAGAAGAAAGGGGGATGCTTGCTGCCTCCGAAATAGATCTTGATATCCTTAAAGTTGCTCAGGGAATGATTGATTTCCGCCTGGATACCGTCTGCAGCAATATGAATCCGGTCTTTGGCAAATTGCAGATCGACGTGTATCCATCTGTCTGCTACAATCTTTACCGAATCTGCAATCTCCGTATTCTTGATCACCCGGTCTTTGTCAGTCAATACAATATTAAATCGGGAATAAAGCAGGTAGGAGATAAAATCAAAGCAGGAAGAATCATCTGCTATGACCCGTACAACATAACCATAAGTATACAGTTCATTTCTCAACTTTATATCGAATCCCACCGAGAAACCGTCCTCGGGAAAAGACAAAGAAGCCGCAGGAGTAAGATCCAGATTGGTCCGCTGATCCTGATTGGTAGAATGAGCCAGAAACGTAAGACCATAATCATAGACACTATTATCTATAACATTACTCTTGCATACCCATATATGCAATAAAAAGACTAAAGATAGAAGGTATCTACATTTCATAGTAACAATCATAAAAACCGGAATCCTTGTTCAAAAGTAAGAAACTTATGTCTAAGACCAATGCATTTGATTGCAATATTCGCAAAAAATTATAGGATATGCAAATCATTGGAAACAAAAAGACTCGCCCAAGTAAAGTATCCGAGGGATATCTTTACCTGAGCAAGTCTTTCCTTTCATAAATACGGCCCACTTAACAGCCGTATCTATATTACAATATCAAATGTATTATTGAGCTGATTCTACCAATACCACACGATTCAGAATCGGTTGACCGAACTTGTCGACACCACCACCTGCTGCAACAGACAGTCTGTCTGCAGAGATGCCATATTTCTTAACCAACAGGTCCTTTACAGCTTGTGCACGTTCCAGACTTAACTTCTGGTTGATAGAAGGAGTACCGGTTGCAGAGTCTGCATATCCGTTGATTGTATAGGTCATGTTCGGGAATTCTTTCATCTTGCTGGCAAGATATGACAAGTTCATTTCTTCTTGTGGAGACAATTTGTCTGAACCGATCTTGAAGAATACAGTACGCGGTGCAATGTTGGCATCTGTTACAACGACTTCTTCAGCTTCTTCCACTACAGGCTGCTGTGCATTGGCTAACTGTTGCTGCAACTGCATATTTGCGGCTGCCATAGCATTCATCTGATCACGCATCTGTCTCAATTCCAGTTCGGAGATAATCTGTGGAACAGGACGTTGGAATCCACGGGTCGGGAAGTAATAAGTCACACCGAGAGTAGCACCTAAGATACCATCATAATCGGGTTTGCCACCATGTTCACCATCAAATTTACCTTCCAGCCCTGTTGCACTCAGTTCAAGGTTCAAATCTACAGCGTTTGACAAACGGAAACGGTTGATAATACCTGCATTGAAGGTAGCAGCGTTTGTATGAGGCTTAGAATAAGAATGAGCCCAACCGGCACCGATATACGGAATAATCTCATATACGCGATCCGGATTGTAACCACCGAAAAGTGCATTCAGATTAATCAGCAAGTCGCCATGAAGATTCATATAGTCCCATCTCTGTTTGTAGGAGCCATCTTCTCTCGGGCCACCGACTACATAATTTGCAGATTCATTGGTGGTGAATCCTTTGGATTGCAGTCCGCTATATTGCATACGTAACCCGAAACCGGGTGTTACCCATTTACCAACTGACACATTCAATGTCGGAGCAATACGATCTCTGAATTTTCCGATATGGTCGTTATTACCAAATAATACCTGTGCACCGCCTCCTACAGAGAAGAACCAGTTGCTCCAGAATGGGTTAGTTATTACTTGATGTTTATCTTGTACCTGAATAACCTCGTATTCAGTTACAGTCACGGTTTGCTGCGCAGAAGCGACAGACGCAACGCCGGCAAAAGCCAGCAACATTAGAATCTTTTTCATATACCTAATAGTTAAGTGGTTATTATAATCTTTTCTTTGTTGAACTATTTAAATAACACGAACTGAACTAAAAGGTTTTAAGAAATGATGATTTTATTTGTTTTATTTGAATAATTTCTCGATGTCCTCTTCCTTGATTGTTGTCAAGACTGTTTTGCCATCCGGAGTATAATTTGGTGAAGGACAGGCAAAAAGACTGTCTACAAGACTTACCATTTCCTCATTACTCAATACCTGACCATAGACAATAGCCGCCGCACGTGCCAGTGTTAAAGCTAAGATATTCTGGATTTCCTCCTTCACATCATTCCCTTTTTCCATAGCTGTATGTAGCATATTCCGTACCAACTCAACCGGATTCAATCCTTCTATTCCCGAAGGAATGCCATTGATGGCATAACTACCGCCACCCAAATCACTCAGATCGAAACCTACCGCCGACAAATCATCCATGATTCCTTGCAGGACAGCCGCTTCTGAAGCAGGCAGCTGTAATATCTCGGGGAAAAGCACTCCCTGCGAAACACCTTGTTTTTGTTTTATCTGCACCATATACCGATCAAAAAGTACGCGGATATGCGCACGATGCTGGTCGATCAACATCAATCCGGATTTCACCGAAGTCAGAATAAAACGACCTTTGAACTGCAAATGCAGATTCCCTTTCTCAATCACCGATTCATTGGCATATAAAGTAGAGGAAGCCGATGAGAAAGTGGAGGAAGCGGCAGATACCGCCGAAATAGTTTTCTCTTCAGCAACCATCGGTTCTTCCTCGAAAGGAGAATTTTCCCAATCCATTTCCGGTTCCTGCTGAGGCTCATTCATCTTACTTGCCTTGGTCAATCCACCATACAGTCCTTCCCATTCCACCTTCGGACGGCTATATGATCCGCCGCCACTTCCACCGGAAGATACTTTGAACGGATTGAAATCCGAATTATAATGAATCTTCGGAGGTGCAGGAGGCAGGTTCTGCTCAAATGCAGGAATATCCGGCATATCTTCCGTATCGAAATCAATGGAAGGAATGGCGCTGAACTTGCCCAACGACTCCTTTACTGATGCCGAAAGTATTTGCCAGATAGCCTGTTCATTCTCAAACTTGATTTCTGTCTTAGTGGGATGAATATTCACATCGATATTAGCCGGATCCACTTCAAAATAAATAAAGTAGGAAACTTGCTCGCCAACGGGAATCAACTGTTCATAAGCCTCCATCACTGCCTTATGAAAATAAGGATGGCGCATATAACGCCCGTTGACAAAAAAATATTGGTGAGCACCTTTCTTACGGGCAGTTTCCGGCTTCGCTATGTAACCCGAAATTTTCACCATCGTAGTATTCACCTCTATATTCAGCAACTGCTGATTCAGCTTCTTACCGAAGATAGCAAGAATACGTTGCCGCAAAGGAGATACAGGCAGATTGAACAGTTCGGAATCATTGCTGTAAAGCGAAAAGGCTACTTCGGGATGAACCAAAGCAATACGTTCAAACTCTGCCAGAATATTACTTAGTTCTGTTGAATTAGCTTTCAGGAACTTGCGACGGGCGGGCACGTTGAAGAACAGATTCTTCACAGAGAAGTTACTTCCTTTGGAACAGGAAACAGCTTCCTGACTTTCGACCTTGGAGCCTGCAATCACCAGTTTTGTTCCCAGTTCTTCCGATTCCAACCGTGTTTTCAGTTCAACCTGCGCCACAGCTGCAATGGAAGCCAGTGCTTCTCCACGAAACCCCATCGTACGCAAAGCAAACAAATCCGCTGCTTCCCGAATCTTAGAAGTCGCATGGCGTTCAAAGGAAAGTCGCGCGTCCGTTTCGGACATTCCCTTTCCATCGTCTATAATCTGGATGCAGGTCTTACCGGCATCCGTAACTAACACATGTATATTTTGAGCATCTGCATCGATCGCATTCTCCACTAGCTCTTTAATAACAGATGCCGGACGTTGTATCACTTCACCGGCAGCAATCTGATTAGCTACCGAATCAGGCAACAAATGAATTATATCGCTCATAGTTTATTTAGTAGTTAAAATGACCAGCTTCCCGTCGCCAAATAATGCCACAAATATAAAAGGAAAGCTATGATAATCAATATGATTCCAAAAGATACAGGCTTACGGCCACTTGCCTTTCTGCGCTTCAGGTGCGTCGTACCTTCGACAAACTTACCACGGATATCTTCGGGACTGAATTCTTTATCCGGAAGCATTCCCAACTCGCGTTTCGCCTTCTCCTCCATCTTCTCAAGCTTTTCTTTCCGCTCGTTTACGTAAATGTATTGATGATTAAAGCCTCGAGGTTTTCTCATCGAATTGAAAAACATTCCCATATTACTTCATATTAATTAAACTTCGCTTATCTGTCTTTGGCTTCCGGTCGGTGGTTGGTTTCAGTGTCTCTCCTTCCTTCTTGCCTCTCCAGTTGAATATATCTTCTTTATTTAAAGGGCGGACATAGTCAAACCAGGCAAATGTAGATAGCCGCAACTTGTCGGGAGGGATCTGATCCATCGGATATAATGTTCCGTTGGACTTACCTACGAACATCCCTTTTTCCATCTTCTTCTCTTTCATATAAAGATGGAGCACACTCCCCTCCATATTATTAAATCCGGTCATCGTACTGTCTTTTTCTTCCGGGTAGAAAGCGGTCATCACATTACCTATCACTTCAATATGACGCATATCACCATTTTCGAAATAGGCTTTCATCTCTTTACCGGACACTTGGTTATAATGAACAGAATCTTTCATCTCCACCGTCAGTGCCTGATTGATAATGTGGGCCCAGTTAATGGTACTGTCATTCATATAAATCTTGATCTCCTCACCAAGCAGTTGCTGACCTTCATTCCAAAGAACCGGATCGGTATACATGGTCAGACAAGAGTCTTTTGAATTATAAACCAGTGAGTCACAAACTCCCTGTACATCCGTCCGGTACATACGTACCTTATGATAAGCTTTCATCAGGCGGAAAACAGAGTCCGTATTCAGATTATAGGAAATAAGCTGCAACGTATCTCCATGCATAAAGAGACTGTCTCCTTGTGAATAGTCAATAGCAACTGCACGTTTGGTAGCAAAAGCAGAGTCGGTCAATTCGTTATAGAAACAATAATCGCCGGTCAACATATTCTTGTTAATGGTATCCGTCATTCGTATATTATCGAACGCTTCACCGTATCCCACTTTCCGGTCATAAAACAAACTGTCACCAATCAACTTCTTTCCCTCATTCGTCAGGATAGAACGGTCCAACAATTCAGCCTGTTCGCTGAGTGTATTATAGAAGCCTCGTTCCGAATAGATGTGATTATTGTCACTTACGATATTCGAAGGACCGAGAATGGTAGCAATCTTGGAAAAAGTATTATATTTCAGTGTATCCGACGTCAGGACAAACTTGGGATTCACCAATTTCACATCATGATTGAATACCGACTGTTTGGTAGCCGGACTGTATTCTCCCCAATCCGAGGTCAACACATTCTCTTCATCCATCAAAGTACCGCCCTCGAAATAATAACCGAGATCATAAAGACGGTCATAATTCAGACTATCGGTCAGAAGCGTCGTGTTCCGGTTGATCATCTTTACGTTCTCACGAATCTGCGCAATCTGTGTCATCCCGTCGTAGTAAAGATAATCACCGTAAATAAACAAGGTATCCCCCTGCTCCATACGTACATTGCTGAATGCTTCTACCGAATTGGTTTTCTCGTAAATCAAAGCACTGTCACAAAACATATACATACTGTCGTGACGCAGCTTTACATTCCCAATCAGTACCTGAACATCCGGTCGGGCAAGCTTGTCGGCCTGTCCCTGATTGGCATGAAGCAAATATACTTTCGTCTTCTTATTTTCGGGCTCTTTCTTGATATCTTTATCAGTTTGCTTCGTTCCATTTGGAGTTTTCGCAGCCGGAGTCTCAGCCTTTTTAGTCTGTCCGGTAGGCTTCACCTGCGCCACAAGGCATACGGCAAACAGGCATAGAAAGCCTATAAGAAGCCATCTATGCCCGTCTTGCTGTTTATCTTTTTTGTTTTGTTTCAGCATATAAAGTCAAGCTGTTTAAACATCAATCGTTCCTTACCCAACCCGGATACTTGAAGTCACACTTCTGCCAATTCGGGTCAATACGTACATACGTATGTTTTTGTTTGTTCAGAATCCACTTCTGCAACATTTCTTCCCGGCGCTTATCCATCACGATTTCTTTCAGGTCCTGATAGTCTTCTGCAATGGTAGCTTTATGACCGTTGATCTTTGCTTTCAGTTTTACAATGGCACAAACTTCTTTTCCATCCTTCTCGTTAATCATCGTAAAGGCTCTGGAAATTTCGCCTACATTCATCTTATCCACCACTTTCGCAACATCCTGAGGCAAATCCTGCATCTGGAACTTAGAAGTAGTGATACCTGTACGCTCATTCGTATTCACCATAAGACCGTGATTATTACGAGTATCCTTATCCTGTGAAATCACAGAGGCAGCCTCATCAAATGTAAACTTATTCTGACGGATATCATCGCCAATAGAATCCAGACGGGCACAAGCCTCAGTCAACTCCTTTTCAGATACTTTCGGACGCAACAGAATGTGACGGGTATTCACACGGTCGCCACGTTTCTCGATAAGCTGGATAATATGATAACCAAATTCAGATTCTACAATCTTGGATACTTTCTTCGGGTCCTGAAGACTGAATGCTACATTGGCATAAGCCGGATCCAGCATACCACGTCCCATAAAATCAAGTTCACCACCTTTGATAGCAGAAGCCTTATCTTCGGAATACAGACGTGCCAGTGTAGAAAAATCAATTTCACCCTTTGTCACACGGTCTGTATAATCGCGCAGACGTCTCTTTACATCTTCAATTTCCGCAATAGGAATTTTAGGTTGCAGTGTAATAATCTGCACCTCTACCTGAGTCGGAATATAAGGGATACTGTCCTGAGGAAGATCCTTGAAATATCGGCGTACTTCTGCCGGAGTTACCTTGATATCTCCTACCAGTTTCTGCTGCATCTTCTGTACTGTCAGTCCATCACGGGCATTTTCGCGCAACGTTTCACGAATTTGAGTAGCAGTCTTATTGAAGTATTCCTCCATTTTCTCCTTAGAACCAATCTGCTGGATATACATATTGGTCATCATATCTACACGCTGAATGATTTCCGCTTCGGAAACTTCGATACTATCCAACTTTGCCTGGTGCAGGAATAACTTCTGCACAGCGATTTCTTCGGGTATTACACAATAAGGATCGCCTTCAAATCTGCGTCCATTGTACAAGGCATCCATACGGGCCTCTTCTACATCTGATTTCAAAATAGCTTCGTCACCTACTACCCAAACTACCTCATCAATTACATTGTCCTGTGCATAAGTTACCACGTTGGCAAATACTGCCAGGACAAGGGTAACAATAAATCTAAAGTTCACAAACTTCTTCATTCTTTGTATTTAATAATTGTATATAATCTTCTTCTTGTTTACAGCCTGCTGATACAGATCATTCTTCACTTGTTCCATAAAGTTCACCCGTTTCTGATTGACCAGTAAATCCTTCACTTCCGACCGGGCAAACTCATACGGTTTCTCTTCACCTGCCCCGCGATAATCGCTCACATTGAGGAAATAGTAAAATGCCGTATCTTTCAGTTCCACATGTCGGTGCTTGTCTACATATTGCTCCGGTGACGCCTCTTTCAATGGAATCAGGTCCAGAACATCCGTAACCGGAACCCATTTATTGTAAAAGTATTCATACTTCACCGCATTCTGCAAACTATATTTTTCCAGACTTTCCACAGCATCCTGTTTTTCCGTCTTGTACCATCTGCGAACATTGTTCAGCTGAGGTGCCGTCAACGGTACTTTAATAAACAATCCCTTGATCAGCGGAGATTCCAGTTTAAACAATTCCTTGTTTTTCTCATAATAATCCGCTATTTCCTGTTCCGAAATATCATTCGTCAGTTTTTGGTTTATCAATTCCTGCTGATAGGTATGCATAATCAAAGCTTTCCGGTAATTCTCCACCAGCTTATCTACATCCACATTATCCGGAATATTATTCGCAGCTTTTTCATACAACAAAATCTCCTCCGCCCAGCTACGAATGTAATGCTCGGCGAAAAGAATGCTATCATCTTTTGACAATCCGACCGGTAGTACAGACATCAAATCTTCTTTATACAAAAAGTTACCATCTACCTCCACCAATGCAGTCTTGCCTTTGTGGTCGTACTGCTCTTTGCACGCTCCACAACAGAGAAGGGTAATTAGTAAGAGGACTAATATTCGCATTGTCAATTCAAATCTACTTATTTAAGGTACGAAGATAGTGAATAATCGGTTACATCAGTTATTATTAACTGTTTTTAAAACCTCTTGGTTTATTTCAACCTTACCAGACTCCCTCAATTCTTGCTCCCAATATGCGTTAAGATAGCTTCTATAATCTTTTCTCACCTGATCAATTACCTCTCTGTAATCCTCCGGTCCCTTCTGTTTTTTGCCTACAGCAATAGTAAAAGGATAAGACACTACAGGGTCAAAAGTGCCCTTCTTAAAGACCAATTTATCTATATATTTATTATCTCCGTCGGCAAAAACACCCTGTTCAATTTTAATTGTTTCAGCACCGGATGTATTAAATGTTTTGCGAAGCATATCCTCCCATTCATTCTCCGGAACTTTTTTCAGTAGCTTTTTAGCCTGTTTAGCAGTCTTTTTATCTGCACAATGCAACACTACTCCTTTGTATCGGGGATGCTCCCATCGGTAATCCGATGAATGAAACTTAAAATAAGTAGCCAATCCCGCCCGGTCGTTAACAGCCGGTAAATCTACTTTCTGATGCACGATTTCCTCAGCCAGACATTTCTCAGCATATTCCTGCAAAGTATAACGAAGTTCCGGATGTTTTCTTTCCATATGCTGACTCTCATAATCCAGCAGAGATTTTGCTATAAAGCCATTCAACTGCCGTTTTACAGCCTGAGGATGGGATGAAGCAAACCGCTTAAACATTTCTCCTGTATATGCCTGCCCGTTGATGGTAAACAAAGCCCGTTCCGTTCCACCTTTCTGCAATACTTCTTCCAAAGACTCCATATTGGGAATATACTGGTATTCCTTTTTCAATTGCTCTACGATGGCTTCCGTTCCTTTATCCAACGGCTGACGCCTTAAACGATTCAGAAGACTGTCACTAACGACTTCATATGCAGGCACTTCCTTTCGATCTATGACTTTCAGAATATGAATCCCCTCCGGAGTAAAAAAAGGTTTGGATATTTCACCTTTTGCTAAAGAGAAAGCAGCCTCCTCAAACTCCGATGTTGTCTGTAAACTTTCTATCCACCGACAACGTTTATCATCCGAAAACCGATCTACCAAACGGGCAAAATTCACACTCGGCTGATTTTGTATCACCTGATAAATAGAGTCCATGCGAGCCTGTTCCTCCTGTAAATGCCGGGATGTAATGGTCTGAGGCAGATATTTGTAAATTTGCCGTATCTGCACTTGTCCGCCACGTACATTTTCCTTCATCTTCTGATATAGAATACGGGCATTGCCATCCATTTCCTGATCATCCAGAAGGTATGACCTCAGCAAATTTGTCCGATAAGCCTGCTGTTGCTTGCGAAAAGCCGAAGTAGTGTCGAGTCCGGCCGCTCTGGCCGCTTCCACTTTCAACTTAGACAGAATGAAAAGCTCCGCATATTCTCTAGGAGACAATTTCGTACCATTACCGTCCGTATGCCGGCGATAGGAGCATTCAAACTCCGAACGAGGTATTTCTTTCCCATTAATCCGCATCACTACGGAATCTTCCTGAGCGAAAGCTAATACTCCGAAGAGACTTATCCATCCTAAAAGCAGATTTCTTTTCATCATTGATTTTTATTTAAAAACGACAAACGGTGAACAACGAACATATGCCATACAGCCTGTTCACCGTTCACCGTTAATCGTTTACCGTTTATATAAATTATTCCGGACGGCTATAGTTAGGTGATTCACTGGTAATCGTCACGTCATGCGGGTGACTTTCCATCACTCCGGCATTTGTAATACGAGTAAACTTCGCATCATGAAGTTTTTCAATATTAGCAGCACCGCAATATCCCATACCTGCACGAAGACCACCAGACAACTGATAAACTACTTCATAAAGTGTACCTTTATAAGGAACACGAGCAGCAATACCTTCCGGAACCAATTTCTTCACGTCGGCAGTTCCACTCTGGAAATAACGGTCTTTAGAGCCATTCTCCATTGCTTCCAATGAACCCATACCGCGATATGATTTGAATTTACGTCCGTTAAAGATGATAGTATCACCCGGAGACTCTTCTGTTCCGGCAACCAATGATCCGATCATCACACAGTATCCGCCGGCAGCCAATGCTTTTACCACATCACCGGAATAGCGCAAACCACCATCAGCAATCAGAGGAACACCTGTACCTTTCAGTGCCTTGGCTACATCATATACAGCCGACAACTGAGGAACACCTACACCTGCAACAACACGAGTCGTACAGATAGACCCCGGACCGATACCTACTTTCACAGCATCAGCACCAGCTTCTGCCAAAGCCTTCGCAGCTTCTCCGGTAGCAATGTTACCTACCACGATATCAATATTCGGGAAGCGTTTCTTTGCTTCTTTCAGTTTCTCAATAACGTACATAGAATGTCCGTGAGCCGTATCGATTACGATAGCATCTGCACCGGCATCCACCAATGCCTGCATACGATCCAGCGTATCAGCAGTAACGCCGACACCTGCAGCTACCCGCAGACGACCTTTGGCATCTTTACAAGCCATCGGTTTATCTTTTGCCTTTGTAATATCTTTATATGTAACAAGACCGATCAGTTTGCCATCCATTCCTACAATCGGCAACTTTTCAATCTTATGTTTTTGAAGAATCTGTGCAGCAGATTCCAGATCGGTAGACTGATTGGTAGTAACCAATCTTTCTTTAGGAGTCATAACAAGATCAATATGCTTTGTCATGTCTCTTTCGAAACGCAAATCTCTGTTAGTAACGATACCTACCAGATAACCTTCATCATCCACTACAGGAATACCACCGATTTTATATTCAGCCATAATTCCCAAAGCGTCACTGACAGTAGAACCTCTCTTGATAGTAACAGGATCGTAAATCATACCATTTTCAGCACGCTTTACAATGGCAACTTGTCTTGCCTGCTCCTCAATAGACATATTTTTGTGAATCACACCGATACCACCTTCACGGGCAATGGCAATAGCCATTTTCGCTTCGGTAACCGTATCCATGGCAGCCGTCACAAAAGGTATTTTTAACTCAATGTTTCTTGAAAACTTTGTCGAGAGATCGACAGTGCGCGGTAAAACTTCAGAATAAGCGGGGATCAACAATACGTCATCGTAAGTTAACCCATCCATTACAATCTTATCAGCAATAAATGACATAGGGCTGTGCGTTTAAAAATTTATTGCGTGCAAATATACGGTTTTTATTCAAAATGCGCAAACTGTGCGCCAGAATATTTAATGAGGGGAGCTAATTAATACTTATCAGAAAGAATTGCCTTAAAAGAACACATTCAAAGAACCGAATTAAAGAACAACTTTAAAGAACAAGATTATGGAAAGGCAGATTTTTATTAATGAGATGCAAGCTCGTTTCAATTTAAGAAAACCACGTAGCGAGAAACCAACCAATCTCTATTTAGTATGCAGAATAAACAACAAACAAGTTAAACTATCTACAGGGGTAAAGATATATCCAGACCACTGGAATGAAAAAAGACAAGAAGCATATATCAGCGTACGCCTATCAGAGATAGATAATATAAATAACACTATAGTGAACAAGAAAATCACAAAACTAAAAGAATATTTCATCGAATTTAAGCATTATCTTTGTATGCATCCAGACGAGATTGGAGAAAGTATGAAACTATTAAAACAACACATATATAAAGATAGGATGAAGAAAGAATTACAGAAACCCGCAACTTTTATAATGAAACAAATTATAGAAGCAAAGACTTGTGCAGAAAGCAGTAAGAAACAATATCGTTCTAACATAGACAAATTCGAGCGTTTTCTCAAAGAGAATGAAATTCCCAATACATGGGAGAGCATGAATTTAGATACTATCAATCGCTACCAAAAGCAAATCATAAAAGAAAATCCATTGCATCCTCATAACACTTTGCGTAACATAATTAAAGGAACTATATTCAATTTACTAGGAATAGCAGATAAAAGGCTGGATATTCCTTTCAAATGGTCTGACAGCAATTTAAACAGTTTTGAGTTCGTGAAAGATAAATCCAACAAAGAATTAGCAGACAACAAAAAAGTTTCATTAACAGAAGAGCAACTGAATAAATTCTACAAGCATATCATCACAGGAACAGAAAGACAAATAAAGAAATACACAGAAATCAGAGACTTATTCATACTACAATGTTTAGTTGGGCAACGAATTGGCGATATGCAAAAATTCTTTAATGGAGATAATGAAATGGACGAAGAAGCAGGAACCATCTCCATTATACAACAAAAGACAAAAGCCAGAGCTATAATTCCACTATTGCCATTAGCCAAAGAAATTATATCCAAATATGAGAATAAAGAATTATTATATTATAAAGAAAGAAAGTCCATTGTCAATGAAGCCTTAAAAGAAGTAGCAGAACAAGCAGGATTAGACGAGCCTATCACTTATGAAGAAAACGGGATTAAACAAACCCAACCTCTTTATAAATTACTGCATACACATACAGCAAGGCATACTTTTATCACAATATTGTGTAGAAAAGGCATCCCAAAGGAAACTGTTATTATAGCGACAGGACATGAAGATACAAAAATGATAGACAAAGTTTATTCTCATTTAAACAGTAAAGATAAAGCAAAGAAAGTCTCTAATGCTTTCAAAAGTTTAAATAATGGCATTTTCAATATGGGCAAGGTGGAGACAAATTCTCTCAATGAAGTAAAGCCTACGAACGATGCAACTAATAATATAACCTTCGATACTCTGTTGGACACTCAATTTTTTGCATCTAAAATCAATAAAGCCAGTGACATGTTTGAACGTATGGGATATGTGAAGAACGGCAAACTATATGATTACAATAGCGAGATAAGTGGTATTGTGAAAGAAATAGAGGCTTATATGCAATCTCCCGCCTCCGGCCTTGAAGTAGCCCATAAATATGTGGAACGGCTGTCTGTTGGTAATCTGTCCAATTTGAGGGACGAGCTTAAGCTGTTAATTGTCAAATGTATAAAGATAGAGGTAAATGTGGAAACTGTCATGCAGATTGTTGATAAGGCTTTCAAAATGGGGATTCTGGATAATGACAGCCTTAATGACATGAAAGAAATTGTAGCGGGAATATTGAAGGCTAAAGACAAGTAAAGTGATTCTACTACCCAAACCGCCATATTCTCCTCGAACAGCTACGGCTGTAAGGAGGTATGATAAAATCTCATTAACTGACGTTAACAGACAGTCTATATTTGTACAATAATCCGGACGAAATTAACCATAATGGATTGTAGAATTTGGATATTATCAGTAAAATGGTTTATCTTTGCAGCAGTTAAATGATTAACTCATATTGTTGATGAGTAAGCATTGAACAACCCGCTCTTTGAAATCATGTACAATCCGACCCCAGCACCTCGGTGCTTTAAGCTATCGCTTTTGCTTGGAAGTGATAAGCTGTAACAATTAGTTCATAATTGTTAATATTATTAATTAGGCAATTCTCGGATTGCCGGGTATATATGAAGGTATAAGTATGCCCGCTCTTATATACCGTTTGATAGTTTCAATAATAATATAACTTTTATGAAACATGTAAATTTGGGGAGCGAAGAAGCTCCCAAATGGTACTTTGTTGCCACGATATTAGTAAATGGCGAAGAACTGGAAATCATTCCTGCCTTCACCGATTATTCTATCAGGCGTAAATGCCTTGAGAAGAATAAAACCTATGAATCTATAGATAAGAGCAAGCTCCTGCCGACCGTGTTTTGCTTCTGTGATGCAAAACCATTCTACGCAGAGAATGTTCCTCTATACGATTACGTTGGTAATAAAATAAAGAATCTTCCCGATAATGCTCCGGCCGTAATGGTCTATCTGGATAAAGCCGACAATGTTAACTTGCTCGGTTTGACGGATGAGCCACTGCAAGCTGAATTAGTGGAATGTGATAGCGTTTCTGACGCTTACCGCAGAGTGGCAACAACTGCATATCTCTCCCAATGTCCTTCAAAGGATGAGTGGATAGGATATGCCGGAATTGTAACGGGAGATGAATTATTTCTGAATATCCGCAAGTTCGGCATAATGTACTCTATGTCCGGTACTGCCGTACAGGGATATTTTGGTATAAGCACTACTGTTTCTTTATTACAAAGCAAAGCCCTTGCTATGAGTTCTTCTCTTTTTAAAGAAGAATATAGAACTTATGCGCAGGCAGAGCAATTGATGAAGGCAACAGTACAAGCCTTTGGCGTGAAAGCTGCAAAACAGACCAGATATATTAAGGCCATTAATTATGGTATCTCGGAATATGGTTTTGATACAGTCTGTGATGTGTTAAACAGCATCGAAGCAACAGAGAAGTTGCGGATTGAAGCAGCTAAGTGCGAAGATAAAATTAGCTGTATTCAGCACTTAATCATCGAGCGAGTTATTGAGATGCGTAACGCTCAACAGCAATAAGAATAACCGGATTGTACATGATACATAAAAATAAGAGGCTGTCTCAAATTGATTTTGAGTTCAGCCTCTTTCTGTTTGTTTACAATATTCCTCGAATCTCAAAGCCATTCTTCCGGCCGTTGGCGGTCGGTATCTTGACGGGATGAATCTCAAAGAATTCATTGAGGTCGGTCGCCTTCAGTGACTTGTCAATGCCTAGCCTGTCATATACATCATGTAAGGTTTGCTGAATATCAGTAGTTAATATTCTGTCTCCGATATGAATAATGCCGTGTAATTCATGACGAATCTTATTTTTGGTTTTCATGATATGGATTTCATTGAGCAGTTTCTTCTCTTTATAATTCAGAGCTTTAATCCTGTCAACGCCCAAAGCCTCATAATAATACCTCAATTCTGGATATTTGCTTTCCAGTGTTGACATTGCGAGATTGACAATCAGCCCTTGCTTGGCACGATATTCACAGTATGCCTGCATCCTGTCTACAAATGGCTCCTTTTTGATTAGATGTTTCAACTGTTCTTGGTAAACGGCATAAGTTTGATTCTCACTGACATCGAAACTACTATCTTGGAGCAGTTTCTTTACAATTACCCCATTCTGATAATTGAACTTCTGGACATCAAAGCAGTATTGCTCGTTTACATAGGCTAAACGGTTGAAAACAAATTCTCCTTTCAGTTCATCGTACATTGTATATGAATCCTGATATTTTACATTGTCGGGGATTCTCCTAAAATCCTTGATACGTTTGGCTCTCAATGCTTCACCGGCATTGTTGTTGTCTCTAATCTCGTCAAGTGTCACATTGACCTTCCGGCACAGATGCTCATTGAATGTCTCCTGCTCTACCTCCTCTGCATTGACATTGTAAACGAAGGTGAGGAACTGCCTGAAGGGGTTGCATGCCAAACGCTGTCTACCTGCAATCTGTACCAGTTCCGTTGCTATATCAACCGCAGTGTTCGGGCGATTACAATCACTAATGACAAAAGTTGCGGCATTGGTAGAGTAGAAATCACAGCCCGCATAAGCGGTGGAAGTACAGAAGGTGAATTTCTTGTGCGTCTCCCCCTTCAAGGGAATTCTTCCCCGTTTGAATCCTTCCCCAATCCTTGCAATCTGTCTGTCGTTATCGTCAGAATTACCTACAATGATATTTACTTCTTCCGGATTGAGTTCTGTTTGTTTAATAATGTTCACAATATTATTTACACTATTGAGAAATATAACACATTCTTTGGAGTAAATCCTTTCCCCATTAACATACACAGAAGGATAATTGCCATTCTGATAGTAGCGAACTATTTCCAATGCTGCATTGATAGGATTCTTTGTGCGTTCTCTATATACTCTGACAATATCCTTTTCCTCCCAGTCAAGCTGATAGTAATTCATATCTTTGAAGTGGTCAATCTGTTCCAGATATTTGTCAAGAATTGGAGTTGCCGATAAGAATGTAACATACGGAAACGACCTTGAATTATCCAAAAAGTGCAACTCAATTTCAGACTTGAAACTGCTATCTGCCAACAGGCATTGGAATTCATCCACTACTACACGCCAATCTGATTTATATTTAATACAGCCAATCAATTTATACACGGAATCGTAGGAGACCAGAATCTTGGGAAGCTCCGCAGTCTGCAAATATGCTTCAATCTCTTTGGTGTCCACCCCGCCAATTACAAGCAAGGTATCAGGGTATTGTTCATGTTTGTTTTTCAACAGTTCATTGCGAGGGCTGCATATAATAGTTTTATGTTCATCTGTCAGTGCGACTGTAGTTGCTCCACAGCCGGGTATCTCTTTATTCAAAATACCATTGGGAAGTTCAAACGGTTTCCCGAATTCTTCTATGAACTTCTCCCGTTCGGTTAAATACTTGATATTTGCCGGAATTTTAATCATTTCTTTCTTCATAAGTTAAGTTAAAAGTTAATTTGACTGGAATAATCTAATTTAACGTTGTCCACTTTATAGAGGATTTTTATCTTTAGTATAAGGGAGTCATGGTAGAAATATTGGACAGTCACAAGAATAATAAAACCTGATACGCATCAGGTCGAATTATACCCGTTTAGGGTATCTCTAACATGAAATCGGAATAATTTTGAGGATTATATTTGGGGTGTTTCTCATTGTCCTGATATTGCAAAGGTAATTAATATTCCGACAGTAAAATCATGAATTGTGGACAATCTGCAAACTTTATACTGATACTGGCATAAGTCCGTTATTCTATAGGGGAGTATATCCTAAAGGCCACTAATGGCATTTGAGAGTGATATATATTACTGGTAAAGTTCCTTTTGATACCCAACTCAAAAAATATAGGTACTTAAAATCATACCCCCGCCCTTTAGATTTAGGTAGTGTTTC